>Ga0193962_1000014_pt1 | contig 107534 bp, 99 predicted proteins | sample FB_5_MG_FD_140335 | JGI IMG/M metagenome (GOLD analysis project Ga0193962, IMG submission 140335) | Microbial mat bacterial communities from the Broadkill River, Lewes, Delaware, United States - FB_5_MG | ecosystem: Environmental > Aquatic > Freshwater > River > Microbial mats | place: USA... | reverse complement strand
GGTGTGGGAATGTAGGTCGCCGCCTAGTTAATCAGTTTATTTTTTTTAACTCTTACAACTAGCTACCTTTCAATCAACTTTTTTTACATACATCAATCATACAACTTATATTTACATAACTCCAGATAAACAGGTCTATAACATTATAAGGAATAGCAATTGTTAAACTTAAACACATTACCAGATAGCTGGAAAAAAGCACTAGAAGAAGAATTTAATAAAGAATATTTTGATAAGCTAGTTGATTTTTATAATAGAGAAATCTTAAAGAGTACTGTTTTTCCTAAAAGTTCAGAGCTTTTTAACGCTTATAGATCAACAGAATTTAAGAATGTTAAAGTTGTTATATTGGGACAAGACCCTTACCATGGTATTAATCAATCTCATGGTTTAGCTTTTTCTGTTAACAATAGTGTAGTAATTCCTCCATCATTAAGAAATATTTTTAAAGAGTTAGTTGAAGATATGGGTTGTAATTCTCCTACAAATGGTAATTTAAACTCATGGGCAAACCAAGGTGTGCTTTTATTAAATACGGTACTTTCTGTTCGTGATTCAGAGCCAAATTCACATAAAGGTTATGGTTGGGAATATTTCACAGATGCAACAATTAATGTTATCAGTAATGAGCTAAATAATATTGTCTTTATTTTATGGGGAAAGCCAGCTCAAAATAAAATAAAATTGATAGACGAATCAAAACATTTGGTTTTAAAAGCACCCCATCCATCTCCACTTTCTTCCTATCGCGGTTTTTTTGGATCACGCCCTTTTTCTAAAACAAATGATTATTTGCTTACACACGGAGTTGATCCTATAAACTGGTGTTTAGATTAAGGTATTATAAAACTTGCTTTTATAGGTAGGTGATCAGAATAGCCTTTACCTTTATGTTTAGGTACTCTTGCTCTTGATATTTTCCATCTTAGAGGATATTTACCTTTATACAACATATACTCTTTTGAGAGATTACTAATGCTATTATGAAGATAGTCTATCCCTTTTTTATCTAAGAGTGATTGAGAAATAAGAATATTGTCAAGGGCTTCTTTTTTACCTCTAAACATATAACTGTATCTATTTTCACTCTTTGTGTCATACCATAGGTTATAAAATGCTTTATCCCTTAATTCTGTATTTTTTGCCTTGTTTTTCTGATATTTTGTTTTAAGAACATCATTAATACCTGTTCTTCCATTTGTATCATTATGACGTCTTTTTTTCTTAAATAAAATATTCTCTTCGTAATGAGAATTAAAATCACCAACTAATACTATATTTTTGTCATAACCAATCTTTTGTATTCTATCACGTAATCTTTTTGCACTTAGCATACGCATACTTTCTGGACCTGTTTTTGCCTTCCAGTGATTATTAAAAAGGTATAAGTCTTCGCCTAATATATTGAATTTTATCTCTTGTATATTTCTATGTTTAAATGAAGAAGTGACTTGTATTTCTTTAGAATAGACAAATGAGTATTTACTGAGTATGGCGACTTTAATAGTAGTGTCTTTTTGATCTGCTATGTCAAAATACTGGTAATACAACCCTTTTTGTTTTAGTTTCAAGCGTAGATCTTTTAAAGCCTTAAGTGAGTGAACCTCTTGTAGGGCAATAATATCCGCATCAAGGTCTTTTATTACCCTTGCTATATTATTTAACTTAATTGCATAGTTTTTTTTATTCCATAAAGATTTTCCATAGGGTTGATACTCTTTGTATTTATTCCCCTTTGTTTGTAGATCAAATAAAGCTTCAACATTATAACTTGCTATCTTCACTTCAACTCCTCCATATAAGATACTATAAAATAAAAATACTAAAGAAAGTAGTTTCACTATTTAATTCCATTTAGCCTTAATAAAGAATCGGTGTCTGCATCTCTGCCCATAAGTTCTTTAAAGTACTTATCCATACTTTTAGCACCACCACCATCTAAGACTATCTCTAAGTATTTATTTGCTGTATCTGAATTAAATATACCTTCATCCACTACTCTAAAAAAAGCATCTGCACTTAGTACTTCTGCCCATTTATAAGAGTAATATCCAGCTGCATACCCACCTGCAAATATATGGGCAAAACCATTTTGAAACTTATTGTACTTAGGTGTTTTTATGAGTGCTGTTTCTTCTCTTATGGTGTCTAATAGATCTTGAACTTCATTAGTTTTGTATGCTTTTGTATGTAGCTCAAAATCAAAAATTGAAAATTCAAGTTGTCTTAGCATTCCTGATGCGGACATGAAATTTTTAGAATCTACCAGCTTTTGAATCATTTGCTCGGGAATAACTTCGTTTGATTCAAAGTGTTTTGCAAACATTTTTAATACTTTTGGTTCGTATACAAAATTCTCTAAAAATTGAGAAGGAAACTCTACCGCATCCCACTCTACACCATTTACTCCGCTTACTTCACTCTCAGATACATTTGAGAGAACATGGTGAATAGCATGTCCCATCTCATGAAAAAGTGTGACCACATCATCGTGACGCAAAAGTGAAGGGGAAGTATCACTTGAGGCTGGAAAATTACAAACGACAAAAGCAGAAGCTAAATTTTTAACACCATCGTTGTTTATTGAATGGGTTTGGTAATTGTGCATCCATGCACCACCACGTTTTGATTTTCTTGCTTCTAAATCAAAGTAAAGACGAGAACGCAATTTAGAATCAATATATAAGTCATAAGATAAAGCTTTTTCATCCCATAACTCTTCTTGAACCTTTTGAAATTCAATTCCAAAGAGCTTATTTAAAAAATCAAACATCCCATTGAGAACATTTGTCTGCTCAAAGTATGGACGATATTTTTCTTCATCTATGTCATACTTTTTCTTTTTTAGCTTTTGAGCATAATAAGCTGTATCATAACTTTGTAATGTATCATTACTTAAATTTTGGAGTTCTTGAAGTTCTTCTTTTGCTTGTGATTTGGAATTTTTTAATAATGTATTTAGAAAATTTAAAACATTTTTGGTTGAATCAGCCATTTTAGATGCTAGTGAATATTGGGAGTAATTGTCAAAACCAAGTAGATTACTCATTTCATGACGTAAAGCTAAAATTTGTTCAATTATTTGTGCATTTTCAGGCGCACGAGAAACATAAGCTTTATAGATCTCTTCTCGTATCTCTGGGTTTGGTCCATATGTCATATAAGCAATGTACGATGGCATTTGTAGAGTAAAACGGTATTTGGTTATACCATCTTCTTCAAATTGAGCATTTTGTAGATCACTGAGTGGAATCCCTTTTAGATCTTCTTCTTTGAGAATAATTTTTTCATAAGCATTTGTTGCATCAAGTAAGTTTTGTGAAAAATTATTTTGAAGTTCACTTTTTTTTATATTAATTTCAGAGAGTCTTTTTTTAATATCTTGATCCAGATGAGCACCACTTAATTCAAACCCTTGAATATTAAGTTTAAGAACCCTTTTTTGCTCATCTGTAAGTGTGTTTTCTTCATTTTTTAGGATCTGTTTATACGCTTTGTATATATCAATATTTTGAGATATATTTGTGGAATATTCAGTAATTATTGGTAGTGAGTCACTGTAAACTTTTTGTGTTTCATCTGAGTTGTTTACAGAATTTAGATGCGATAAAGGTGTGAAAAAAAGTTCCAACTTTTCATCCATCTCTTGCATCGGTTTGACAAAAGAAGTGTAATGCTTTAGATCCATACTAAGTAGCTGTTTAATTTGTTGGTTGTTGGTATTTAAAATAGTTTGTAGATCATCTATGAATGTATCTAAATTACATTGAAATTTTATAAAATTTGACATGGTTTAATATCCTTATTATTTAAACGATATTATATAGAAAATACCTAATGGATTTATAATAAAGGTTATTTATGCAACATTTTAATAAAGGTATTGAGAATGGACATATCAAAATGAGCATTCATTATCGTTTTCATAAGCATTAATGCCTCGTATGAACGCATGGAATTTTTATAAGAACGTTGGGTTGTTAAAGCGTCAAATACATCACAAATAGAAATTATTCTTGGAAATAAACCAATATTTCGTGTATCAATTTGATTTGGATAGCCATGTCCATCAAGTTTTTCATGATGAAATAAAATTCCATCTAATATATTTTGATCTTTTATATTATAGCTTAACGCTAATTCATAACCGTATCTAGGATGTTTTTTCATCACTTCAAATTCAAAATTACTTAGTGCACCGCTTTTATTTACAATATTAGAGCTAATTTTACTCTTTCCAATATCATGTAAGAGGGCAGATCTACCTAACGCGGTTAAGACCTCTTTATCGAGTTGTAGTTCATGCCCTAAACAAAGAGCATAGACACTTACGTTAAGGGAATGGGTATGGGTGTAGTAGTCGTACTCAATAATTTTTAGATATGAGGAAATTGTGTCTTTATGATAAAAAATTGTTTCTAATATTGGTTCTACAATAGTTTTTGATAACTTTGCATTTTCTAGTGCATTAGGATTTGTATATAGATCTTGGGTTAGATCTGTACTGGTTTCATAAACAATTTCAGTTTTTTCATCTAAAGTTAGTGTATCGTTTTTTAATACTTTTTGAAGATTGTTTTCAAGAAAGTTTTTGTATTTATCTTTCTCGGATTTGAGTACAAAAAGTTGTTCTAAGTGTTTAAGTTTTTCTCTTTGTTCTTCAATAATAACAGAATCGGCCTGTAAAAAAAGGGACATATGGGTTTTATCATCGGGAGAATAGAGTTTGAAATTAAGCTTATCGCCTTCTTGAAAGAAGTGCTTATTTACTAGGACATACCTATCCTCATTTGATTCTTTATTTTGAACATTTGTTGAATGAATGGAGGTTTGCTTAACTACTTTAAATTTCAATCTTAACCTTGTTCGTATCGTCTATAAGTATATTTTATGTTTTTTAAACTTAAAGTAAGTTATTGATAAAGACCAAAGCAATATTAAAGTCATTTTTATATATAATTCGCGAAATTAATAAAGGTTTTTCATGGCTCATAAACGTGTTTTAGTTAAGTTTTCAGGTGAAGCTCTTGCCGGCGAGGTAGGTCATGGTATTGATACTAAGATTCTAAATTACATTTCACAAGAGATTAAATCTCTAGTAGATGCAGGTATAGAAGTTGGTATTGTTATAGGTGGTGGAAATATCATTCGTGGTGTTACCGCTGCACAAGACGGAATCATCAAAAGAACAAGTGGTGATTACATGGGTATGTTAGCAACAGTAATTAATGCAGTTGCAATGCAAGAGGCGTGTGAACATGCAGGACTTGAAGTTCGTATGCAAACAGCAATTAAAATGGAACAGATCGCTGAACCATATATTAACCGTAAAGCGACACGTCATTTAGAAAAAGGGCGTGTAGTAATTTTTGCTGCTGGAACGGGTAACCCTTTCTTTACAACAGATACAGCAGCGACATTACGTGCAGTTGAGATAGGTGCGGAAGTTATCGTTAAAGCGACTAAAGTTGATGGTGTTTATGATAAAGATCCAGCAAAATACAGTGATGCAGTTAAATTAAATGAGTTAACATACGACCAAGCATTAACGGACCATATTAAAGTGATGGATGATACTTCAATTGCATTGGCAAAAGACAATCAACTACCAATCGTGGTATGTGACATGTTTAAGCAAGGAAATCTTTTAGAGATCTTAAACAATGATGGTAAAAACTGTTCAATAGTAAGATAAATATTTAAAGAAAAAGATTTTTCTTTTTCTTATTAAAACAATAAAAGGAACGACATGAAAGTAGAAGAATTAACGGCAAAGATATTAGAAAACAATCCAAACATGGATCGTTATCAGTTAGCACTAGCTGTTTCAAAAAGAAGTGATGAACTTTTAAATGGAGCTACAAGTAAGTTAAATATTGATCCTAAAAGTGTAAAAGCGGCAGATTTAGCACTCATGGAAATTGCTGAAGGCCTTGTTCGTGTTAAGGGCTTTGTTGACTTAGAGGCATAGTTTTGGCACTGAATCAGGTAGATATTGAGAAGGTTAAACATCTTCATAGCATTGATTCAGCTGCACAGTATTTGTATTCTCATTTTGATGAAACACAACAACTAGAAGAAGCACTCCGCTTCTCTATAAAAGCTCACGATGGACAATTTAGAAAAAGTGGTGAGCCTTATATTATTCATCCCATACTCGTTTCTGCAATTGTTGCATCCATCACAAATGATGTATCGATGGCCATTGCAGGTTTGTTACATGATGTGGTTGAAGACACTCAGATCACATTAGAAGAGATAGCTTCAAAGTTTGGTGAGGATGTTGCCCATCTTGTTGGTGGGTTAACTAAAATTGATGCCATTCGTGATGATGAACTTATACCTTCTAATTCAGATGAAAAACTTATTGTTTCCGCACTTTCATTTAGAAAGATGTTATTAGCATCTATTACAGATGTTCGAGTATTGGTAGTTAAGCTTTGCGACAGGTTGCATAATATTTTAACACTCGATGCACTTCCTCCACATAAACAACAAAGAATTGCAGAAGAAACATTGGTTGTTTATTCACCAATTGCACATCGTTTAGGAATAAGTTTTTTAAAAAATATATTAGAAGATACCAGTTTCTCTTACCTATTTAAAGATGAAAAACACCATATTGACAACTATTTAGACACCAATTACCATGAAATTGAGATGAAACTTGATGAATTTAAAAACAGTGTGTCTAAAATTTTAATTCAAAATGGGTTTTGTGAAGAAGATTTTGAAATACTTTCTCGTGTTAAACACCGCTATTCTATCTATTTGAAAATGCAAAGAAAGGGCATAGGAATAGATGAAGTACTTGATCTATTAGCACTAAGAATACTAACAAAAGACAAGGTTAAGTGTTACACAATCTTAGGTTTAATACATCTGCATTTTCAACCTTTATCTTCAAGGTTTAAAGATTACATAGCGGTACCAAAAGACAATGGGTATCAAACTATTCATACCTCGGTATTTCATAAAACGGCTATTTTTGAGATTCAAATACGTACCTATGAAATGCACCAAACAGCAGAACTTGGTGTTGCTGCTCATTGGAAATACAAAAGCGGTGCTGACACGATTAAACTTGATTGGTTAAATAACTTAGGTTATCAAAATGAATCGGTGGAAGATTTTTATGAATTGATCAAAAATGATCTCTATTCTGAGGATATTTCTGTTTTTTCTCCTACGGGTCAGGCTTTCACACTTCCTAGAGGAGCAGTTGTACTTGATTTTGCTTATGCTGTTCATACTGAGGTAGGAAATAAGGCTAAGTCGTCACTGGTTAATAAAGAAAAAGCATCTTTGTTGAGTGAACTTCAAAATGGAGATATTGTTAAGATTAATACATCCCAAGAGATTATAACAAGATGTACTTGGTTTGATGCTGTTAAGACCAGCAAAGCTAGAACAAATATAAGACACAACTGCAACGCAAGACTTAAAGATATTGACTCTAAAACATCTGTTAATATTATAGCGACGATTATGAATCTCAATCATTCAAGAGTTGAAGAATGGTTTGAGCAGGTAAAGTGTGAAAAAAAATGTTCAATTTCTTTGGATCTAGACCATCTAAGAGAAGCAATACAAAAATATATTTTAGATATTAGTTCAAACAATCGTTTTAAAAGGTTTTTATCGCGTCATCGTTTCAAGCTTAAAAACTACTCTTATCGTGGGGTATCTGTGTATTCAAACTTCAACATAAGTGATGTGGTGTTTGATTATTGTTGTCATCCAAAAAATGGGGATGAAATCATGGGATTTATAGAAAAAGGAAAAGCCCATGTTCACCATAAAATGTGTCATACTGCAAACAATAAACTTGTAGATGGGGAGAAAATGCTTTTTGTAAAGTGGGGAAAAGAAAGTATCTATAACTACAATATGATCATTTCACTTTACAGTGGGAAAGGGACACTCGCAGAGTTCTTAAACTACCTTGTAAAACTAAATATAGATATTAATTCTATAGAACTTGGAAAAAACAAAAGTGAGTCAACTCGTTATTGTGAAATAGGTTTTGAAGCAAAAGAGGGCGATATTAATAAACTTCGTGCTAGAATTGAGCAAAAAGTTAAAGTGGTACATCTTGTTCGAACAGATGATGCTTATCAATAGTAAACAATATATATAGGAAAAGAATGATAGAAGAAGCGTTAAGAGAGATAAATAGAGGTTGTGCAGAGATAATAGATAATGAAAGAATTGAGAAACTGCTCAAAGCATTTTTTGAAGAGGGTAAAATATACACAGTAAAAGCTGGTTTTGATCCAACGGCTCCGGATCTACATTTAGGGCATACTGTTTTACTTCAAAAGTTAGCTACATTTCAAAAGTATGGAGCACGTGTTCAATTTCTTATTGGTGATTTTACAGCAACTATTGGTGATCCAACAGGAAAAAGTGCAACAAGAAAAGTATTAACAAAAGATGAGATCCAGTCCAATATTAAAAGTTACACAACACAAGCATTTAAAATTTTAGATGAAAGCAAAACCGATATTGTGTACAACAACGATTGGTTACAAGCTTTGGGTACTTCAGGAATGTTAGAATTGTCTTCTACCTTGACAGTGGCACGTATGTTGGAAAGAGATGACTTTTCAAAGCGTTTTGCTTCAAACACACCCATAGCCGTAAGTGAATTTATGTATCCTTTACTTCAAGGGTATGACTCTGTACATCTTAAAAGTGACATTGAAATTGGTGGAACCGATCAAAAGTTTAATCTTCTTATGGGGCGTCAACTTCAAAAAATTTATGAGGTTAAAAAACAACAAGCTGTTTTAATGATGCCAATTTTAGAAGGTCTTGACGGCGTTGCTAAAATGAGTAAATCTTTAAATAACTACATTGGTGTTACTGATGAAGCAAACGATATGTTTGGAAAAGTTTTGAGTATTTCGGATCTATTGATGTGGCGTTATTTTGAACTTTTAAGTACAAAATCTCTTCAAGAGATAAATACAATAAAAAATAATGTTGAAAATGGTACACTTCACCCTAAAAAAGTAAAAGAAGATTTAGCTTTGGAGATCACTGCAAGATTTCACTCTGAAGAAGAGGCAAAAAATGCAAAAGCTGAATTTGAAAAAGTACATGCTAAAAGCCAAATACCAACACAGATGCAAGAGTTTAGTTGTGAAGGTGACATTTGGATAGCAAAAGCTTTGGTTGATTGTAACATTGAACCTTCAACTTCACAAGCTAGAAGAGATATTAAGCAAGGTGCTGTTAAAATAAATCAAGAAAAAATATCAGACATGCAACTTCAATTGGTTGCAGGAGAATACATTCTTCAAGTTGGTAAAAGAAAATTCGCGAGACTAAGGGTAAATTAATGAGTTTAAAATCACTAAAAATTGGAAAATATGAAATAGAAAAACCTATTGTACAAGGTGGAATGGGTGTTGGAATCAGCTGGGACCAACTAGCAGGAAATGTATCAAAAGAGGGCGGACTTGGTGTTATTTCCGCAGTAGGTACAGGATATTATCAAAATAAAGAGTTTTCAAAAAAACTTGTATCAGACAGACCTTTAAGTGAAGCCAATTTTTATTCACCATCAGCCTTACATGAAATTTTTAAAAATGCAAGAAAAATATGTTCAGATAAACCATTAGCATGTAATATCTTATATGCAATGAATGATTATGGACGTGTGGTAAAAGATGCGTGTGAAGCAGGAGCTGACATTATTATTACCGGTGCAGGTTTACCTACGAATATGCCAGAATTTACTCAAGGATATGATGATGTTGCCTTGGTACCAATTGTTTCATCTGCTAAAGCACTGAAAATCATTTGTAAAAGATGGAAAAAACGTTATGACCGTCTTCCTGATGCTGTTATTGTTGAGGGTCCTAAAAGTGGTGGTCATCAAGGGTTTACTTATGAACAATGTAAATTACCTGAGAATCAACTAGAAAATATTGTTGCTCCTGTAGTTGAAGAAGCAGCAGTATGGGGAGATATTCCAGTTATTGCAGCGGGTGGAGTTTGGGACAAAAATGACATAGACCAAATGATGGATCTAGGTGCTCGTGGTGTTCAGATGGGTACAAGATTTATAGGTACAAATGAGTGTGATGCCCATGACAATCTAAAACAAGTTTTACTTAATGCTAAAGAAGATGACATTGAACTTATGAAATCACCTGTTGGTTATCCAGCGCAGGGTGTTCGTACAAACCTTACAAACATTGTTGAAAAAAGAGAAGGACCTGCTATTAAGTGTATATCTAACTGTGTTGCTCCATGTAATCGTGGTGAAGAAGCAAAAGCAGTTGGTTTTTGTATTGCCGATAGACTCAGTGATGCTTTTTTAGGAAACGTAGAAACAGGATTATTCTTCTCTGGTGCAAATGGTTATAAGCTTGACAAAATTATACCCGTTAAAGAATTAATGGAAAAATTAACTCAAGGTGAATAGTTAAGGTATGTTTCGCTCATTTGCTCTTATATTTATTTTTATTGTTTCACTCTATTCTCAAGATGATTATAAAATATTAAAAAGAGCAGATTCTTTTATGAAAAGTGGTTCAAAAAGTAATCAATTTAGAGCCTATAATGATTATAAAAACCTTTATCTTCGTTCTTTGATGAATGAGGATGAAAAACTTAGAAAAAATGCACTTGTGGGTATTGTTAAAAGTGGAAAAAAACTACATATTGATATAAACCAATATGAAGACGAACTCGATACCATAAAGGCAAAAGAGAAAAAGCGAAAAAAGAAAGTCACAAAACAATACCAAAAGAAAAAAAAGTCCTCTAAAAAAATACATATAAAATCATCCCATAAACTAAAAAGTATTTCATGGAAAGATTCCAATACATTGATATTGAAATTTGACAAAAAACTACGACAAAATCAGATCAACTACTTTACCTTGTACGATGATAAAAAAAGAAGTTACCGTTATGTTTTTGATATTCACGCATCAATGTTAACTAAAAGTCAAACACTTAGAAAAGAAGGCATTAACAGAATAAAAATTGGACAATACAATCCTAATACATTACGATTGGTTATTGAAAACAATACGAAAGTCAAAGTGAATTTTTCCAGAAAATCATCATTTTTAAGTATAAAGATGCGTTCAACATCAAAGAAGGCTAAAAAGTACATACCCAATACCTCAAAAAAGCCATATACACCTAAAAGAACTGACAGAGATAAAACCATAGTAATCGATCCAGGTCACGGTGGAAAAGATCCAGGTGCCGTTGGTTATAAACGTTACAGAGAAAAAGTGGTTGTTTATAAAGTGGCAAGACATCTAAAAAATATTTTGAAAAAACGTGGATATAAAGTACATATGACACGTGATAAAGACACTTTTGTAAAACTAAGCCGACGAACAGCTTATGCAAACCGTAAAAAAGCAGATATTTTTGTAAGCATACATGCCAACGCCGTTGATAAGAAAAATGCCAAATATGCTAAAGGGATAGAGTGCTATTTTCTATCCCCATCGCGTTCGGGAAGGGCAGAAAGAGTTGCTGCAAAAGAAAACAGTGCCGATATGTCAGATATGAATCGATACGCAAAAAAAAGTTTTTTAAAGTTTCTAAATCATGCTAAAACCATTGCTAGTCATAAGCTTGCTATAGATCTACAAAGAGGGATGCTTGGCTCACTTAATAAGCACTACAAAGGTGTGAAAGACGGTGGGGTTAGAGAAGGTCCATTTTGGGTACTGGTTGGTGCACAGATGCCTGCTGTACTTGTTGAAGTAGGTTTTATTAGTCACCCTAATGAAGCAAAAAGATTGGTTGATGACAGATACAGACAAAAAATGGCTCTTGGTTTGGCTGATGGAATTGAGCGTTATTTTGAGAATAATTAGATTGTTTTTTTAAGTTTAATAGTATTTAAGTGAAATATCAACATTAATAATTTCCATTAAGAAAAAAATAACTTTAAGTATTTATCCGTATAATAAGGAAAATATTAAAGGTGGAATAAGTGCAAGAAAATAAGATAGGTTCAAAACAAAAGATAGTTATATCTTTAATCCTAATTTTTACATTCTTTTTTATTGCTATTATCGTTAGTACTACGGTTAACTTTAGAGAATACGGTATTAAACATGCAGAAGATAAAGCAGAATTAACAGCTGAAATTGTGAAAACAGGACTGACTTCTCACATGGTTAACGGGATGATGCAACACAGAGAATTTTTCTTAAATGAGATCGGTAATTTACATAATATTACTGAATTGTGGGTTGCTCGTTCTCCAACTGTTATAAAACAATATGGTGAGGGTTTTAACAATGAAACTCCTCGTGATAAAATAGATAAAGACGTATTAATTCATGGTGAAAAAAAATCTATTACAACGGAAACCCCAAGTAATAGTTTTTTACGTGTAACAATACCTTTTATCGCATCCGAATACGGCAATCCTAATTGTATGCAGTGTCATGAAGCAAAAGAGGGTGAAGTCCTAGGTGTTGTTAGTATGGTTATGGATACGACAGATATTCGTAGCAGTAGTTTAAAAACGATTTTATATAATGTTGGTATTACTATTTTAGTTATTATCTTTGTGTTTATCGTTATATCACGATTTATAAAACCCTATGTAAGTATTTTTTACTCTATTAAAAATGTTATGAACGAAACATACAGAGGAAATTACAGTGCACGTGTAAAAGTTTATGCAAATCAAGAGAGTAAAGCCGTGGCTGTGTTACTCAATAGTATGTTAGAAAAACTTCAAACAACCTTTGAAGAACTGGATAAAAAAGTATATGTTTTTATTAAAAACAAAAACTATGTAAAAGACAGCGATCCTCTAAAAAATATTAATGATACCATTGATAGACTTTCTGATATTTATAAGTTCAAGCAAACCATAGAAAATGATAAAGAACTTAGTGACATATATAATAGAATTGCCTATGTTTTACGAGAAAAATTTAAAATAGACGATTTTACTATTACAGAAATAGATGTAACTAATAAAGTAAAAAAAATTGTTTATACAGAAAAAGAGTGTCACTGTGAGATTTTAAGCAGTGAATGTAGAGCAGATAGGATTCATGCTAGTGTGGACTCAAGTATCTTTCCATCTTCATGTGAAATATACCATAATGAGGGAAGTGAACATATTTGTACCCCATACAGTATATCGAGTGAATTAACATTGATCTTAACAATTGTGACAACAAGTAAAGAAAAAACTGAACATGTTAGAGCTATAATGAGTGATATTGAAGATTATATTATTACGGCTCGTCCTGCTATTATCAGTAAAAAACTAATGCAGATCTTAAACACTATGGCAAGAGTGGATCAGCTAACCGATATGTACAACCGTAAATTCTTAGATGAATTTGTGGATGTATCTATTCCACAGGCCTTACGCGCAAAAACAAGTTATGCTGTATTGATGATTGATATAGATTACTTTAAAATGATCAATGATACATACGGGCACGATATTGGTGATGAAGCAATCCGTGTTGTTTCTAAGGTTATTAAAGAACAAATTAGAAAATCTGATATAGCTATTAGATACGGTGGAGAAGAGTTTATTGCACTCTTATACAACTGTGATGAAGAAAATATTTTAAAAATTGCAGAATCAATTCGATTAGAATTTTCTAAAAAGAAAATACAAGCGAGTGGAGAAACATTTTCTAAAACATTAAGTGTTGGGTGTTCTCAGTTTCCAAAAGACAGTGACAGTATTTGGAAATGTATAAAGTTTGCCGATATTTCTTTATACCGTGCTAAAGAGGGCGGAAGAAATCAAGTGATCATGTTTGACAAAAAGATGGTTGATCAAGCTGACTTTGAGGACAGCTTTTAAAAGACTAGATTTATCTAGTCTTTTTTATATTCTAACTTTCCAGCCACTGCCTCTTTATCGTCAATAATTTTTTGGATTTGAGGTTTTACTTTATCATAACGGTATTGTTCTTTAAAGCCCATAATCCTACCTCCAGAAGCATTTGGATGTCCACCACCATTTGCCCACTCTTTTGCTATTTGCGATACATCAACTTTGTTATTTGCACGAAGGCTCATTGTCCCACGGTAGCTAACATCCACAATAAAATCATACTCAGGATAAGTAAGTAAAAAACCGTTTCCTATAATTGAAGTATTTCCTAGTCCATAACTTAAAAAGCCTTTGTAGCCTTTGTAGTAGATGGTGTGAGAGGATTTTAGTTCACCTAAGAGTTTAACAATGTATTTGGTTGCAAGATTATCAAGAGTTCCATCAATATCTTCTTTGAAAAACCCTTTTTTTAGTTTATGGATCTCTTCATCTAAAACAATGGGTGCATTTTCATGGTCTAAAAACTTAGCTGCTTCATGTAAAAGAGAGATCTTGTATTTGTTGTCATACTCGCCAAACATAACACGGTTAAGCTCTCTGGTTTCAGTAACCAAACGCATACATACTTTACCCATTTCAAAGTTTTCAGCCTCTGCCATAATCCATAGATCCACAGCATTTACAACATTTACAAAATGTTGCATCCAACTTGGTTCATTAAATTCAAAGTGCTTTTTTACATAGTCGTAGGTTATTTTGGTTGCACAACGTTTGGTATCAAGATAATACCAATCGTATTTGTTAGCACTTGCTTCACCTGTACCGTGATGGTCAAGTAGTTGAAGGGATACCTCTTTTTTATTTTCATTAAGCTTTTTAACTTCATGATTAAGCCATTTAGACTCATCCGCGGTTAAGTTAAGATCGCTTATTAATATATAAGCAGGGGTCGTACTTTTTTTAATTTCTTCTAAAATCATATCGAGTTTTTGTTTTACTTCAGCACCATAATTAGCATTGTAGTTTTTTATGGTGTAGGGAGTATATTTCATGACAAGTTGACATGAATAACCATCTAGATCTATATGCGATAAGTGGTAAAATATTTTATTTTTCACAGTTTTCCTTTATGTGTCAATTTATTTAAGAGTAAATAGTTACTCAAGATTCAGTTGGTGTGGTAATAGAGATTGAACCCAGTACTTCAAATGTTGCATTTGAATCTATCTCTGCGTGAGAAAGGGTTATAATATCCAAAGAAAATCTTTCAAATATTTCCGAGATACCTTTTCTTAAGGCTGGATCTACGATCACAATAACGGGTGAAATACCATTTTGTAAAAGTTCCGTTGCTTTTGCACTACTTGCTTGAATCAGTGCATTTATCTCGCCAACATTTAGCATTAAGTTTCTAACGCCATCTTGTTCTTGAGATTTCTCTAGCATCATCTGTTCGCTTGATGTATCAAAAGTCAGTAATCGAATGACACCATCTTCACTTGAATACATTTGCGTAATAGTTCTTGAGAGTCGTGCACGAACTTGTTCTGTAATAAACTCTACATTTTTTGTGTATTCAGATATATCGGCAATTGTTTCTAAGATACTTAACATATCTTTGAGTGGGATTTTTTCATGTAGCAATGATTTTAAAATACGTTGGACTAAGCCAATCGGTGCTACTTTTAAAACATCATCAACTATCACAGGAAAATCATTTTTAATTTTATCTATTAGTGCTTGAACCTCTTGACGGGTTAATAGATCTTCGGCATTTTTCTTCACAAGTTCACTCATATGAGTAGATATAACAGTGGAAGGATCAACAACAGTATATCCGTTAATAATCGCATCTTCTTTATCGGCTGGATCTATCCATAAGGCATCTAGTCCAAAAGCAGGTTCTTTAGTCACTTCACCATCTATCTCACCGGTAGCCATTCCACTGTCCATTGCTAAGAACTTATCGGGTTGAATGGCACCATCGCCAATAGACACACCTTTTAAGAGAATCTGGTATTGTTGGGCTTCAAGGTGTAAGTTATCTCTAATACGTACCTGAGGCATTAAAAAGCCAAAATCAGAGGCAATTTTTCTTCTCATAGAACGGATTCTCTCAAGTAGATCTCCGCCTTGATTTGCATCTGCTAGGCGGATTAGTTGGTAGCCAAGGGTTAACTCAAGCATCTCAACTTTTAAAATATCTTCAAGAGCACTTTCTTCTTCTTTTGCGATCTCTTCTTGGGTCTTTTTGGGTTTTGCAGCTTCTTGTTCTTGTTGTGATTTTTGGGATGATTTGTTACCAAGTACATTCTCAACATCTAATATACTGAGTTCCCCTTTTTCATACTTGTAAATTGCCCATCCTAAAAGGGCAAACAAAATACCCACAAGACCCATAGAAGCAGTTGGTAAACCTGGTACCAAAGCAAATAAGATCATGATCAAACCAACAATAATAAGTATTTTTGCATTACCTATCATTTGGTTGATAGTACCCTCTGCAAAGTTGTCACCATCACTTGAACTTCTTGTGATCATAATACCCGTAGCAGTTGATACAATAAGAGCAGGAATTTGACCCACTAATCCATCACCAATGGTAAGGAGTGTAAAAGTTGATGCCGAATCAGCCACACTCATATCGTGTTGAAATACACCGATTAAAAATCCACCAATTATATTGATAAGGGTAATAATGATACCCGCAACAGCATCCCCTTTAACGAACTTACTCGAACCGTCCATGGCTCCATAAAAGTTAGCATCTTGTAAGATCTCAGCACGACGTTGTTTTGCTTCAGCATCATCAATTAATCCAGCATTTAGATCCGCATCAACAGCCATCTGTTTACCTGGCATAGAATCAAGTACAAATCTTGCACCAACTTCAGCAACCCTTGTGGAACCTTTGGTAATAACCATAAAGTTTATAAGGACTAAAATGGAAAAAACTATAATACCAATAACAAAGTTACCACCCACAACAAAATCACCAAAGCTTGAAATAATACTACTTACTTCATCGGGTCCTTCATGACCATGACTAAGAATCATTCTTGTTGTGGCAACATTAAGAGCGAGTCTAAAGAGCGTTATGATAAGTATTAAGGTTGGAAAAGTAGTAAGATCAGTTGGTTTTGGTACATACAGAGAAATTAAAATAATCAAAACTGCAATCGACATTGAGATAGTCAGAAAAAAATCCAATGCAGCTGAGGGTAAAGGAACAATAATAATGGCTAATATAGCCATAACAAAAAGTACAACACTAAGGTCTTTTTGACCCAGCAAAAAATTTAATGCAGTACCAAGTTGTTGTTTGGATGTAAGTTTTTTAGCCAAGCGTTACTCTAATATGTCTTCTAAGGTTAATCCAGACAAAAATGTGTCAATTTTTCCTTGAAGTTTATTTAAAAAAGGCCAGATCGAACAGATACTTGCCTTGTCTGATGGACAATCACTCTCAGAAGGTGCGCAGTCAAAAACAACGGGTGTTTTTCCCTCTACGGCACTCATCACATTAAGCATACTGATTTCGTTGGCTTTTTTAGCCAGTGCAAATCCACCATTTGCTCCTCTATACGAAACAAGGATCCCTTCTTTTGCTAAAGATTGAAGAATTTTTGCTAAAAAACTTTTAGGAATTGTTAATTCCCTAGAAAGCGATTCAGTATCTTGTGGTGTATCTTTTTTTGACAATACTATTAGTGATAAAATTGCATACTCACTAGCTTTTGTTATTAACATTTGATATCTTTGGCTTATTTTTTTTAAATTATATCTAAAGAAGTTGAATTTATAATCAATATTAAAAATATTTGGCTATAATTTCATTTCAACTTTTTGTTTAATTACAAATAGTTAGATTAAATACCATTCAGGAGGCTATTATGGCTTTAGATTCGGCGAAAAAACAAGAGATTATTTCGAAATATGGTCGCAAAGAAGGCGACACAGGTTCAAGTGAAGTTCAAATTGCACTTTTAACAGTAAGAATTACTGAGTTAACTGAGCACTTAAAAACATTCAAAAAAGATCACTCATCAAGATTAGGTTTACTAAAATTAGTTGGTCAACGTCGTCGTTTGATGAAATATTTCAAAAAAACAAACAAAGAAGCTTATGCTAATTTAGTAGAGAGCTTAAATATTAGAGATAATATATAATCTCAATTTTTTTATATTAAAAAGCCTTTTTTAGGCTTTTTAACTACTTTAATCTTAAGACAACCATCCTTTACACATTTTGCATTTGAAGATAGATCTACCAAAGGATAATAGGAATCATTTGTGTCATATAAGCTTTGCGAACAAGAATTTAATAAACTACAAGAATTTATTAACCGTCAATGCGCTATATATTTGGATGATAAGTATTGTGAAAGATTAAGCCTTTATACCTCTCAACGATTCAATGAACTTAATATTAGTAATTTTAGTGATTATTTTTTTCAATTAAGATTTGATACAACGCATGAAGAACTACAAAAATTAATCAATGCAATTACTATTAATGATACCTATTTTGACAGAGAAAAAAAACAGTTTGAGATTATGGTAAAAAATATCTTACCTGAACTTTATAAAACGCGTTCTCAAAAACAAGCTATTAGAATTTTATCTGCGCCTTGTTCAAGTGGTGAAGAAGTGTATTCGATAATGATGCACATTTTAAATACTCAAGATCTAGACCCAGATACAGAGATAGAAATACTTGGGATAGATATTGATACAGAGATGATACAAAAAGCCAAAAGAGGGATGTATGATTTACGCTCTTTAAAACTTCTCACGACACAAGAGAGGAAAAAGTATTTTACCTCATGTAAAGAGGAGTTTCAGATCTCTAAACAATTGATGGATCGTGTAACATTTAAAAATATTAATGTAAGAGATACTCAAAAAATGGAAGAACTTGGAAAGTTTGATCTGATATTTTCAAGAAATATGTTTATCTATTTTGATGAACTATCAAGAAAAGATATTGCCATGACATTTTATAATATGCTAAATGACAATGGGTATATTTTTTTAGGACATACTGAACAAATGAGTCGTATAGTTTCCTCTTTTGAAGCCATAGAATTGGAAAATACTTTGGTGTATAAAAAACTATAGAAAAATTTCTATAGCTCTTTGTAAATCTTCTTTAGTGTCTATTCCAAAGCCAGTAGAAGCAACTTTTACCATAGATATTTTTTTCCCATGATAAATAGCACGAAGTTGTTCAAGTTTTTCAATATCTTCTATTGGAGCATCGGCTAGTGAACAAAATTGATGTAAACTTTTTTTAGTAAACCCATATAAACCAATGTGTCCAAAATAGGTCGCACCCCCACCACGGTTGTAAGGGATAAGTGAGCGAGAAAAGTAGATAGCATTATCTGCACTATCTAGTACAACTTTAACTAAGTTTGGATCTTGCGCTGATTGAGCATTTATCGCGTTATAGCAACTGCCCATAATAAACTCTTCAGCATTTTTTTGAAGTGATTTTAATCTTGTTATTAAAGCTTCTACTACTTCGGGTTCTATAAAAGGTTCATCTGCTTGTACATTAATTACCAATTCATCATCAGCAACGCCAGCTATGGTCGCGCATTCGTTAATACGGTCTGTTCCACTTTTGTGGGTGGTCGAAGTCAGTTTAGCTTCGATGCCATATTCTTTACACACTGCGATGATTTTTTCATCGTCCGCTGCTACAACAACGCGATCTAAGTGTTCAATCCTTTTAGCTGTACGAACTACCATAGGTAAACCACCAATGTCTGCTAAAACCTTTTGAGGAAATCTTGTAGATGCAAGACGTGCAGGAATAATAATCATATATAAATGTCCTTTTGGTATAATTGCAATATTATATCTAAGAGGAGATTAAATGGTTCTATATCAGCCTGAATCAGGTTATTGCTTTAACAGTGATTCTGTTTTTTTATTTGATTTTATAGATTCTTTTAATCCTAGAGGTGAGATGTTAGATGTGGGTGCTGGAAGTGGAATTGTTGGTTTATTATGCGCAGGTACCAATAAAAAAATAAAACTAGAAGCGATTGAAAAACAAGAAGAATTTTTAAAATATGCTCAAAAAAATGCGGATGAAAATAACATAGATTACACACTCTATCATGGAGATTTTATGGATTTTTCATTTGATAAAAAATACGACTACATTGTTTCTAATCCACCTTTTTATCATTCAAAAGGTACAAAGAGTGATAACGAAATGTTATTTAATGCACGCTATAATGTTAACTTACCATTGGATAAGTTTTTCAAAAAGGTGTCACAAGTTTTAAAACCAAAATCACATTTTATATTTTGTTATGATGCCTTACATTTTGGTGAGATATGCAGTGAATTAGAAAAAGTAAAAATGAAAGTGGTTGATGTACAGTTTGTTCATCCTAAAATTGACAGAGTAGCATCTATTGTAATGGTTCATGCCCGAAACGGTTCAAATGCTTTAATGAAAGTTCGTGAACCTTTTATTAGTTTTGAGGGGGATGAATTTTCTCAAAAGGCAAAGTCAATATATCTTAAAGCAGGTACACAGAGTATAAAATGTCAGTTATAAAAAAAGACGGATTTAATTTCAGTTTCAATCCAAATGCTTGTGAAGAGTGTCAGGGTAAGTGTTGCACGGGTGAGAGTGGTTATATCTATGTTAGCAAAACAGAAGCGAATGCTATTTGTGAACACTTAGGTCTATCATTGAAAGAGTTTGTAGAACAATATCTTTTTAAAAAAGGCTACAAATATTCTATTAAAGAAAGAGTTGTAAATGGTAGTCATGAATGTATATTTTATGACAATAATATCAATGGTTGTGGTATTTACGAGGCACGACCAACTCAGTGTAGAACCTTTCCATTTTGGGATTATTTTAAGAGTAGAGTAGATGAAGTAAAAGATGAATGTCCAGGAATAATAGATGAAAAGTAGTTTTTTTCTCCTTTTAATTGCTCTTTTGTTTGGTGGCTGTTTATCAATGGCACCTTCACAAAAGATCTCAGCAAGTAAAAAAGTATTTGAAGGTGAAGATAGGTTGATCTTATTTGCACTTCGTTCTGAGCAATTACAAGACTATAATGCGTCATCGTATATCTTTGAAGCTTTATATCTAAAGTCTTTTAAAAAGGAATATCTCTATCGTTCATTACAAAACGATCTTTTTTCAAGACAATATAAAAAAGTAATAACACGGGTTGATTCTATCAGTGGTGGTTCATTTGATGATTTTAAATTAGTCCGTATTAAAATATTAGCTCTTATAAATTTAGGTAGGATTGAAGAAGCAAAAACCTTAGCTATTATGTTAGTAGAACGATCACAAGAAGTGGATGACTACATTTTAATAAGTGACATATACGTTAAACTTTTAAAATACGATACTGCGTTGAAATATCTTGAAGGTGCCTATACTAAAGATTTTAATGAAAAAATATTGGATAAAATCTCAGTGATTCTTTATGTCAATTTAGACAGGAAAAAAGATGCAATTGCACAACTTGAAACACACGCTAGTGTTCATGGGTGTTCAAGTACCATTTGTAACAGACTTTTAAGTATATACAGCAATGAAAACAATATAGAAGCACTTTTGCGTGTTTATCTAAAACTTTATGCCTTGAATAAAGATACAAAGATAGCAAAAAAAATTGTTCAGATCTATGGCTACACAAAAAATTACATCAAATTAATAGATTTTTTACAACGTACACAAACAGATGATAAATTATTATTACAAATGTATATGCAGATTAAAAACTATAAAAAAGCAGCACCTTTGGCTCAAAAACTTTATGATGACACATCTGAAATATTTTATTTGGGGCAAAGTGCAATTTTTGAATATGAAAGTTCAGAAAATAAAAATGATCCTAAAATGCACCAATTGGTGATAGAAAAACTAAAAAATGTTGTTTCTATTGAACCTATTGCCCTGTATTATAATTATTTAGGATATATTATGATTGATCATTCGATAGACGTTAAAGGTGGTATGGGTTATATTGAAAAAGCATTAGAAGAAGAACCTAACTCTGCTTACTATTTAGACTCAAAAGCTTGGGGGTATTACAAGCTAGGTGAATGTAAAAAAGCTTTAAAGTTAATCAACAAAGTAATAAAACTAGAAGGTGGTCAAGAAAAAGAAGTTCAAGACCATTACAGACTAATAAAAAAATGTTCAAAAACTAAATAAAAAACGAAAGGAAATCAGTAAAAATTTATGATTTTAGATGATATTATTAAAAAAACTAAAGAAGATCTAGCTATTAGGGAAAAGGAGTTTTCTCTTGATTGGCTAGGGCGTTCTTTAGCTTTTAATGCAAGACAACCTCGTGACGTAGTTCCTTATTTAACAGCAACACCACAAGACCCGTATAGAATTATTTCAGAAGTTAAAAAAGCTTCCCCTTCAAAGGGTGTAATACGCGAGGATTTTGATCCATTGGCTATTGCTCAGGCTTATGAAAGAGGGGGTGCAAGTGCAATCTCTGTTTTGACTGAGCCACATTTTTTTCAAGGTAATTTGGATTATCTTGCGGGAATAAGAAGATACGTTAGCATCCCTTTATTAAGAAAAGATTTTATAGTATCAAAGTACCAAATTTTAGAAGCTTTGGTGCATGGTGCTGATTTTATTTTATTAATTGCGGCTGCTTTAAGCAAGGGTGAGTTAAAAGAGTTACTGGCTTATTCAAGACACTTAGGTATGGAAGCTTTGGTTGAGGTACATGACAAAGCAGACCTAGTTAAAGCTATCTATGCAGGTAGTGATATTATAGGTATCAATCATAGAAATCTTCAAACATTTGAGATGGATATGAACCTGTGTTATGATCTAATTCCATTAATTCCAAATGGAAAAATTATTGTAGCAGAAAGTGGTATTTACGAACATGGACAACTTGATGATCTATCTAAAGCTGGAGTAGATGCTTTTTTAGTAGGTGAGTCTTTAATGCGTGAAGATAATGAAGAAGAAGCGCTTAAGAAGTTAAAATTTGGATAACAACTCTTAGAGTTGTTGTTTGTCTATATCTATGCCATTGGCACTTAAAGTATGGACAATATCCATTGGATCTATAGTATCTAAATTAGATACCAATAATTTTTTCAAATAACTTCTTTCAGATTCCTCTGCTTTGATCAGACTTGATAAGAAAATACCATTTCGTTTGAGTACAAGGTCGGTAATATCTTTGTCCAGATCAATATCTTTAATAACCTCATGCGTATCACAATCAAACAGTGTACCAATCATAGAAAACATCCCCGCTAAATAAGCTTTGTCTTTATTTTCATCTGAGGCAAGTGCTTCCATACTCTCTGCACGTTTTGTTGCAAAGTTAAGTATGGATTCTGAAAGTGGGGTGTCAACCATGTCGGAATACAGATACAATAACAGCCATCTTAAGAGTTTATCTCTTCCAAGTAAAGTAATCACTTGAATGATAGATTCAATTTTTGTTTCAAAATTTTCATGGTTATTTAAAAATTTGATAAGTTTTATTGAGAGTTCAGGCTTTTGTTTGATATAGTAGTGTATGGCCTCGGTATCGGCATCTGAACGTACTAATTTTATTAAATTTAGCAACACTGCCTTGCTAGAATCTTCTGTTGTATTTATCGTAATAAGCTCTGGTACATCAAGGTAATATCCCTGAAAAAGGTTAAAGCCCATTGCTAAATATTCTTCATATTCTTCTTGTGTTTCAATCTTTTCAGCGAGTATTTTAATACCACTTTTTTTTAATCTATCTACAATGTTTTTTAGATTTTCAGGCTCAGACTCAACCACATCTATTTTTACAAGATGCAAGTATTTAAATATGGGTGCAAATTGTTTTAACATTTCAGGACTGCAGTCAAAATCATCTATGGCAATTTTAAAGCCTCTTTTATGGTACTGTTTAATGCGTGATATTATATTGTCATTGAGTTGTGTGGTTTCTAAAATCTCTAATAAAAAACGGTTCTTGTCAAGCATATCCACCATACCTGATTCGAGAAATTTTTCATCTACATTTAAAAAGATAATATCACCTTTAGAGGTTAATGTATTGATATCTATATTTGTGAGAGAGCTTAATAGTACATTGGAAGTGGCAACAAGATTTTTTGGAAATTTTTGTATCCCGTTGGGTTGATCTCTAAAAAGGAATTCATAGGCAAATACACTTCCGTTACGGTTGAAAATTTTTTGTTTGGCCATAAAAACATTTTTCAAGTCTTAAATCCTATTGGTGAATTATTGTTAACACCTTAACATAAATATTGAATATAATCAATATTTATGTTGTGATTTGTTTAAGAAAGTAAGGTTTTAACGCATTGGTTAATACGTTTTCCATCAGCACGACCAGAAAGTTCTTTAGAAGCTAGTCCCATTACTTTACCCATATCTGACATGTTTGAGGCATTTAGTTTATTGATAATCTCTTTTAAAGCATTTTGAAGTTCATCGTCTGTGAGTTGTTTTGGTAAATAGGCTTCATAGACATCTATTTCTTGTTGCTCTTTTTCTACGAGATCTAGTCTTTGAGCATTTGTGTATTGTTCAATGGAATCATTTCTACTTTTTACTTGTTTTTGAATAATTTTAATAATGTCATCGTCACTTAACTCTTTGCGTTCATCTACCTCTATTTGTTTAAATGCTGAAGTTAAAAGGCGAAGAGCATCTCTCTTTTTTACCTCTTTTGCTTTCATTGCTTCTTTTAAATGTTGATTAACTGTTTCACGTAAACTCATAAAAATCCTTTGGAACTAAAATTGCTAGAATTATAGCTAAATATATGTATTATAATAAAGAGAGTAAATGAAGAAAAACTATTTAACTACTTTAATCCTAAGTTATGTTATACTACTTCTCAATGGATGTACAGCTGAATTAAATAAGCCAGAAATTGATTTTAAACCGCCAAAATATGTAGAACAAATGCCTCCAAAAGAGGACAGACAAGATTTTGCCTCAACGGGAAGTATTTTTGGTCAAGGGGACAATCCATTGTTTTCAGACCACAAAGCGATGCACGTTAACGATATTGTGACCGTAGATATTTCAGAAAATGCAGCAGCATCTAGCAGTGGATCGAAAGATTTAAGTAAGGATGACAGTACAAACTTAGGTGGTGGTGTTTTTGCTTCAAATGGTGGTAATCCTGCAATAGGAAAATATGTTGGTAAAGTAAATGGTATCACCGATGTAGGATTTAGTGCAACAACGGCAAATGCTTTCAAATCAAGTGGTAGTGCATCTAAAGATGCTTCTTTTTCTACAACAATTTCGGCAAGAATTGTAAAAGTTATGAAAAATGGAAACTACTTTATCTCTGGTAAAAGAGAGATTTTAGTTGATGAACAAAAACAGATTATTCAAATTAGCGGTGTTATTAGACCATATGATATTGACCAGTACAATAAAATAAGTTCATCTCAAATGAGTGATGCTAAGATTTTATACAAAACACAGGGGGATATAGATCGTGCAACAGAACAAGGATGGGGCTCACAAGCTCTTCAAGCAATTTGGCCTTTTTAGTGTATCAATAATATTAGGTTCATCACTTTTAAGTGCTGGATCATTTGAAGATTTTAAACGTTCACAAGCTGAAAATTTTAAACAGTATAAAGATGAAAGAGATGTTGCTTTTAACAAATATCTAAAAGCACAATGGAAAGCATACAGTGCTAAAAAAAAGGTAGAGGTTTATGACACACCAAAGCCTAAAAAAATTCCCCAAGCAAATCCGATTGAAATTAAAAAAGTTGGTCCTAAAGTCAATATTTTAATGCCAAAAAAAGTGCTTGAACCTGCAGTTAAAACCATTGAAAAACCTACAAAAATTGTGGAAATAAAAAAAGATATAAATTTCGATTTTTTTGGAACAATGGTAGGTTTTAATGTAGATAGATCTATTAAAAGTGCCAATTTTTATCCAACAAACCAAAAAGGAATTGCAAGTTATTTTGATAGAGTGGCTTCGAGTGAGTATGCAGAACTCATTGAAGAGATTAAAAAAATTAAAGAAGATTTGAAATTGAATGATTGGGGTGTTTATTTATTAGTGACTAAACTCTCTAAACATGTTTATAATATAGAAGATAATTCTAAGTTACTTTCATGGTTTATTTTTAACAAACTGGGCTATGGCGTTAAAGTCGGTCTAGCTCAAAAGCATGTTGTTTTGATGCACTACTCAAACAAGATGATTTACTCTACCCCTAATTATACTTTTGCAAATAAAACATTTTATGTAATGGCAAATTATGCAAAAGGAAATGTAGGTAGGCTGTATTCTTATGAACAGGATTATCCAGGTAGTACAAAACCTTTAGACCTATCTTTGAAAAATTTACCTAATCTTGAAAAAAACCAAAAAACGAAAGCTATCGGTTTTAAAGAAAATAATAAAGAATTTAAAGTTTCCATAAATTACAATCAAAACTTAATAGACTTTATGGGGACCTATCCCCAAGCAGATTATCAAACATTTTTTAATGCTCCATTGGAAAATGAAACATACAAACAATTGGCAAAAGCGATAAAAAAACAAGTTGATGGTAAAAAGATGAGCGAAGCATTGAATTTTGTATTACACTTTGTTCAAAAATCATTTAATTATGAGATGGATGACCAGCAGTTTGGCCGTGAAAAAGTTATGTTTGCGCAAGAAACATTGTATTTTGAAAAATCTGATTGTGAAGACAGAGCTGTTTTATTCTCATATTTAGTAAAAGAACTTTTTGGAATAGCTGTGGTTGGGGTAAAGTATAAAGACCATATGGCAACAGGACTTTACATACCAATGCAAGGCGATTTTGTAAAGTCAGGTTCAAAAAAATTTATTCTTGCCGATCCTACTTACATCAATTCAAGTATTGGACAAAGTATGCCTAAGTACAAGCCCAAGAAACCTGAGCGTTTTATAATGCTCAAAAACTAGTTATTTCTCGTTTAGAAAGTGCTTTTTAAGTATTTTGAAGATAATATAGTACATTAAATTAAAAGAAGAAGGGAAAACATGCAAGAGTATGTATTAAAAAATGATGACTTTTTAGTTTCTCAAACAGATGAAAAAGGTAGAATTTTATTTGCTAACGATGATTTTTGCAAAATTGCGGGTTATGAGTTAAGTGAATTAATTAATAAACCTCATAATGTTGTAAGACATAGAGATATGCCAAAAGCTGCGTTTAAAAGTTTGTGGGATACAGTAAAAGCAGGGAAAGTTTGGACTGGCTATGTAAAGAACTCTACAAAAAATGGTGGTTATTATTGGGTATTTGCTACGGTTTATCCTATGAGAGATCCTCATACTAACGAGATTAGATACATGTCGTGTAGAAGAAAGCCTTCAAAACAAGAGATTGAAGCTGCTGAAAAACTATATAAAACTATGAGATAGGGAAGATCAAATGAATAATATGCAAAAAAATATAATAATAGCGATAATGTTCGCTATATCATTAGCTTCATTGTTTTTAATTGAATCAAATATCATTGTTGCTGTGTTATTAGTAATTACTTTTATTAGTGTAATCGCTTTGTTTGGAATGGGAAATTCAGCGGGTTCTTCAAGCTCTATAGATAAAAAGAGATTAGAATTGATTGAGTTGATGGAATTTAAAAGAAATAAAGTAGAGATAAATGATAAAGCTACGAGTAGTTCTGAAATTAATTTCAATAAAATTGTAACAAGTTATCAAAATGCAGTTTTAGATGATACAAAAGTTGCGGGTGAAATGGTTTTACTAGCAGACAAAGTTGCTAAGGGTCATTACAGTTGCAGAGTTCAAGCGGATACTAAAACTCCGTATGTTCATGTGTTAAGAAATAGCATGAATAATTTAATAAACTCATCAGAAGAAAATTTAGACAACGCGATAGAAACTTTAAAAAGATTTGCTGATGGCGATTTTAGTGCAAGAAGTAGTGTTAATGTGGAAGCTAAAATGGCAGAACTATTAAATAATATTAATTTTTTAGGAGAAGCACTTCAAAAAATGGAACAAGAAAATGAAACAAGTAAAAATCATATTCTTGAAACCTCAAATGAATTAAATCAAACAATTGATGGAATTACAAATACAACTATTATTGAATTAAAAGATATGATTAATCATACAGTCAATAGAGTACATAGTGTATCTGACAATGAAAATGAGATGGTGGATAACCTTCAAACATTGGTTGGTAATGCAAATGAAACAAAAGAAATTCTTGCAACCATTGGTGACATAGCAGATCAAACAAACTTACTAGCATTAAATGCGGCTATTGAAGCAGCACGTGCAGGTGAACATGGACGTGGATTTGCTGTTGTTGCTGATGAAGTAAGAAAACTTGCTGAAAGAACACAAAAAAGTCTTGCTGAAACGTCTGCTACAACGAATGTGCTAATTCAATCTATTTCTGATAGTTCTACGTCTTTAAATAGTAATGCAGAAGAGATAAATGATGTGTCTAACGAGATCAATACTATCAGTGAAAAAATGGACGATATAATCCATACTTTAAACACACTGGCAAAGTAATAACTACTCTACCGAACCACATTTGTCTTTAATTAATTTAGCGATGTTACTAACATCGCTTCTTAAAGTTGATATGGATGAATTTAAAATCTTCTTTTCATTTTTGGTTATCTCAGAACTTGAATTAGCATTACAACTAAGTACAGCTTCTAATAATAGTAATATTTCTGAAGCATGTGAGTGTAGACTTGATACCAGATCTTTAAAATCATCTGATTCTTCAGTATGAGAATCTTTATACTTCCCCAAGATGTCTACATCGTTTAATGCTTGATTAAAATCTTGAATTGTTTTTGAATTTCGAAGTAGGGTAAACCAAATTTCCAAGGCATATTTACTTGGTATTTCATCGACACTTTTCTCTTTTGTAGCATCAAAGTTTATATCTGGATTTAGTTTTTGAAACATACTTGCAATATTGTTTTGCATATTGAGCATCTGAGTATTTAACGTATTGATTATTGTTTCATCTTTATTCATTCTGTTTTGAATTGCACTTAGGTTACTACAGCTAAGACAACTGTTGGGTAATCCATGTGGATTATCTATATTTATTGAGATCTTTTGTTTTTGAGTTATCCCTTCATCTCCCAACTCTTTAATCAACTGATTAATCTGATTAAATTCTTGGTATATTTGCATGATGTTGATCTCTTCCATATTATAAACACCTCTGTCTGAAATGTCAATTCCTCTGATATGTTCTATTAAAGATATATCAGCATGACCTCCTACATAGTTTAGGACCTCTCTCATATTATTTTCGGTTGTTTCAGCTTGAACAACCATAAAAATTCTAATACCATGTTTCATAAGAGTTTTAATGTGACCCTGACGAGATAAAAATAGATGCTTTAATACGGTATCACTCTCGCCATGTAATGGTACAATATTAACTGCATATTTCTTTTTTAAGCTAGCAGTAGGGTTTTCTCTTCTTCTATTGATGCTTTGTTCATCATTCTTTTCAGACATTATATCCCTCCTAGTGTTATAATAAAAAATTATAATAACAGAAGAAAACTGTTCTTTTCTTTAAAAATTAATAATAAATAATATTTTTTATCATTTATTATACATTATTCAATTTTACTTTAAGTTTGGAAGAAATAGGCAGATTAAGGGCAGTAGAGCATATAATTTTAATAATTATATGCTACTTTGTAGGTTGGATCATCTTCTGCATAAGCGCAGTGTGGACCGGCTTGTTTTAATATGGCTTTACAATCTTTACTTAGATGACGAAGAAGTAGATTTTTACCACTTTCTTCATATTTTTTGGTGATTGCATCAATTGCTTCAACGCCAGAAGAGTCCATCACTCTAGCATTTTTAAAGTCAATAACAACTTTTGGTGGATCAGTTAAAATATCAAAATTATCCCCAAAAGTAGTAGCACTACCAAAGAACAGTGGACCATCAAGTTCATAGATTTTTGTTCCATCTGCTTCAACACTTGTTCTTGCATAGATACGGGCATGTTTCCAAGCAAAAACTAAAGCCGATATAATCACACCTGCAATAACGGCTACGGCTAGATCTTCAACAACAGTGATGATTGTAACAACAAGCATTACAAAAGCATCAGAACGAGGCATATGACGTATATGAGAGAAGCTTGACCATTCAAATGTACCAATACTTACCATAAACATAATTCCAACTAAAACAGCTACAGGAATTACGTTTAAAACATCGGTTAGTGATACAACTAAGATCAATAACCCAACCGCAGCTGTAAATGAAGAAAGGCGTCCGAGTCCACCTGAAGTATAATTGATGATACTTTGACCAATCATTGCACAACCAGCCATACCACCAAAAAGACCACAGGTAACATTTCCAGTACCTTGTGCAATACACTCTTTGTTCGCTGAACCACGAGTATCGCTCATCTCATCAAGTACAGAAAGAGTTAGTAATGATTCTATTAGTCCAACCATTGCAACAATGATTGCATAGGGAAGTACTAATATGATAGCATCAAGGCTAAAAATATATTCTGGATACACAAAGCTTGGAAGCTGTCCTGCAAATTCACTAAGATCGGTAAGCTGACCAACAAGTAAAGTATTCATCCCACTAAAATATACTAAAAGGGTAATAGCGATGATAGCGACTAAACCTGAAGGTACCGACTTCGTTACTTTGGGTAAAAAGTACATGATCATCATGGTAACTAAAACCAAAATGTACATCATGCTCCCTTGTCCTTCAAAAAATTTAAATTGAGCAGAAGCAATAACAATAGCCAAGCCATTTACAAAACCATACATGGCAGGTTGTGGTACTAAACGGATAAACTTACCTAGTTTTAGCATACCTATTGCAATTTGAATTAAACCTGCAATGATAGTTGCAAGAAGGATATAGTGTAAAACCCCCATAGCAAGAGCTTCTCCCGTTAAGCCTGTTGCTTTTAACAAGCTATTTGCTTCAAGGCTTAGTCCCACAAGAACTACGGCAACTGCTCCTGTTGCACCAGAGATCATACCTGGTTTACCACCAATTAATGCTGTTATTAAACCTAAAATAAATGCAGTATAGAGTCCAACAATAGGGCTCACCTCTGCTATAAAACTAAATGCAATAGCCTCTGGAACTAAAGCCACTGCAACAACAAGTCCTGAGAGGATGTCATTTTTTATATTTGATGTGTTATATTTTTTTATGTCGAACAAGAATGACCTTTTAGAGTAGGGTTAAAAATAAATTTTGGAATTATATCTAAAGTGTTATGATAATTTTCTTGTGTGTATTATTTTTTAAATTTATAGGCAAACACATTCGCTCCATCTTTATAATAAACTTTATACTCAATGTTATATTTAATACATAGAGATTTAACCATACTTAATCCTAAACCTAGACCTTTTGTATGAGATTTTTCCTGAAAGTTTCTTTCAAATATTTTTTCTTTATTTTGTATTGCTTCGGCAAAAGAATGAAATTTTAAGCTAATGTTACTTTGAGTAGAATGCAAAGAAACAACTATTTTTTTTGATTTATTACCATATTTAATAGCATTTGAAAGATTATTATCAACGAATCTTTCTAGCTCATTGTCATTAAATTTTAAACAAATATTGTCTTGAATATCTCTCAATATTATTTTATTATTAGCTATGGCTATGGTGTCAAAAAAATCGATACTTTTGTTTAAAAATTCACTTAGATCGAGTTGCTTTTGTGGATACTTCATTATAGATTTATTATTACTTATATAAGTTAGATCACTGTAAGAGCTTCTAAGCATATTAATAGCAGAATTTATTTGTTGAGAATAATGATACAAAGTTTTGTCAATGTATTTTTCAATAAAAGAAAAGTTGTTCATTATTACAGATAAAGGGGCTTTAATCTGTTTAGATATTCCAAAAATAAAGCTTTTATTTTCTTCTAATAACGTATGATTATCTTTAAGTTTAATATGTAGTTTTTTTTGTGTTTGATAATATTTAAGTGTAAAGTAATAGATATTGATTAAAAAGAAAATATGAAAAATAAAAAATAGATAAAAATAGTTTGCAATTTTATAAGAAAGTTGCTGTTGGTAGTTTTTGTCTATGTAAAGTTCAAGTACAAAATCTCCCATTATTTTTAAGTAATCATTGTTTTTTTTGATCAGTGGAATGTAGTAGAGTGAGTGATTAGTTGAATGTTTTGTTTGTATCTTACCCGTTCTGTTTGCGAGAATTATTTTATTGTTTGTTGGTTTGTTTTTAAAATACTTTTTTTTATGCTGGAGGTATTCTTCTTTGGTGCGGTTCACATCTTTGTTAATAATATCATCATAGTACTCACTCCCATCGAGTCTTTGTTCAATCCTATAAAGGTTACTTTGAGGATTTGTTAACAGTTGAACATTTGTCATAGCAACTTTTAGGATTTTATATATTCTTTTATTTATCAATCCCATTTCAAAATAAAGGTTATTGTTAATTTTAGAATAGGAATAACTTTTAATTTCTGAATTAATTATATCTATAGAGATAGTTTCTGATTGATGAATTTTCAAATCGTGGGACCGTTGCAACTCTATTTTAGCATCAAGTACCTGTGAAAGGTCAAAGCCAATATCGGGTGAATAGGTTGAATGGGTAACAACGTATTGGTTATTAAGTAAAAATAGATGGATCTCTTTATCTTTTAAATTGTATTTTTTGTAAATATCTTTTTTCAGATCTGCTAAGGGATAATTTGGATTTTTTCGTAACAGTTTTGTATAAAACGTATGGATCTCTTTAAAAAGTTTTTTATCTTTTTTTATCTCTTCTTGAATAGTAATAAAAATATTTTTTATAATCTTTTTATTTCTTTGGATAGAACTGTTAATGTAATTATTTGTTTTGATTGTTTGTGATTGTTGGTATTCTGCATACACGACATAGGTAAAATATAAGGATAAAAATGTAATAAGAATATTTAAGAAAATAAGTTGGTATTTATTTTTCATGAGGTCTTTCTATAATGTAACCTTGTTTAATGACGGTTTTTATAATATCAATAGGAAGTTTTTTTCGTAGATCTGCTAATAGTTGTCTAATGGGATAGCTTTCTTTTGTTTCATAGTCCCACACATATTCATAAATGATCTCTAATGGAACGAGTTTATTAATATTTTGAATAAGGATACTGATAAGTTTTTTTTCTTTTTTTCTTAAATAAATTTTTTCCTCTTTATAATAAAAATTTTGATCTTCATAATAGTAATAAAAATCTTTACTAAAAACGATCTTATTTGTATTGTTTTGCAATAAGTTATTTACTCTCACTTCTAGTTCTTTGATATGAAAAGGTTTTTTTATATACTCACTGCAACCGGCCTCAAAAGCATTGGTAAAGTTCTCAATCTCTAATGATGCAGTAATAACAATAACAGGTATAGTAGTATTGGATTCTCGAATATATTTTAGTACGTCGATCCCACTGTATGAAGGTAAATTTATATCAATTACATATAAATTGATATTGTCTATTCTTAGTGTATCAATGACATCAATTGCTTTAATCCCATCATACACACTGATAACTTCATAACCACTAATCTTAAAAAACTCACAAAGTACAATATTTAGTTGAACATCGTCTTCAATGATAAGAACTTTTTTTTTCATTTTAGTAACCTTTTTTAAATACATATTCTATGGTAAGGGTACCATCTTTTTTTTCTAAAGAATATTGTATAGTGTTTTTCTTAGTAATCATCTGTACCAGATAAGTACCTAAGCCAAATGTTGAGGTATCATTGATAATAAACTTTTTTTTATTAAATGCAGGCATATCTTTTGGCTCTTTATTTGTCTTTGCTTTGAGTCTTAAAATATATTTGTCTTCATCAGGGTAAAAGGTGATAAAAATATTTTCATCTACGTCACAATAGTAAATAATATGAGCAATGCTATTATCAAGTAATCTTTCTAATTCTATATCGTTGAGGGTTAAAAAAATATTTTGGGTAATATTTTTGTACATATTTTTTTTGTTTGCCTTACTTACATGTTCAAAAAAATTTATTCTTTCTTCTAATTGATTTGACACATTGAGTTCCCTTTTTGGGTAACGTAAATTCTCATACGATATGTAATAAGATAGATTTTCATAAGAATTTGAAAGTAAATTAATAGAAGCATTGATCTGTGCGCTATAAGATTGAATGTTGTTTTTAATTAAAATTTCAAGCAATGAAACATTGGTCATTATTATTGCTAATGGTGTTCTGATTTGATGAACGGTATTTGAAATAAACTGTTTGTTATAATCAATTAGCTGTTTATTTTTTTCCAACTCTTTTTCAAGTTTTTTTTCAATTTTATGGTACTTATTTGTAAAATAGAAGATTAAAAATACAAGTATGAAATGCAATATTATAAAGATAATCAATTTATTTAAAATAGTATTTGTAAATGCGTTTTGATTACTAATATCGAGGTCTACTTGAAGGATTATATCTCCTGGAACACATATATAAGGATTTTTTTCTTTCATTAACGGAACATAGATATTGAGAATATTATTATTTTTTTTATATTGTTTTTTCCAAGTTCGTGAAGCATTAATAATCTTGTTAGTAGTGTGTAGACTTAAAGGAAATCTTTGTTTATTATGAAGTTGATCTTTTTTTGAAATAAATTTTTTGTGTGTTGTGATATTTTTAAAATATTGCTTGTTATTATTATCTTTTATTACACAAAATATCTCCATATTGGTGTTGGCTATCTCTTTTGTAGCGTAGAAAGCTTTTTTTAGATGAAGGGTGTTTTTATATATAAAGCTTATACCTAGGTATTCTTCAGTTTTGAGTTTAGAATAAGAATAGTTTTTTATCTCGTAGTCTAAAAAATCAATGGAGACATCTTTTGAGAGTTCATATCTATCTATTTTGTTTAACTTATTGAGAGTACTGGTTGATTTTTTACTTGATTTTAGATCATATCCTATGTTCTTTGGATGGGTAGATTTACTTACAATATAGTTTTTATCAATTAAGAATATCTCCAGATCTAAATTATTGTGATCAAGGTGATAATGTTTTTGAATTATTTTTCTTAAATCTTCTAAGTTAGTATAAGTGTTTTTTTTAAGTAGATTATGAACATGGAGATGTATTTTTTTAGTCAATTGAGCTTGATTAAGAATCATCTTATTAATTTTAATTAAACTCTTTGTCATATTTTGTTTATTAAGTTTTAAAATTTTCTCAAGATTGTTGTCTATACTTTTTTCTTGACTTACAATGTAGGTATCATAGATCATATAGATAAAAAAAGTGGTTACAAAACTAATAATAATATGTAAGATAGATATTTTTACTTTTAAACTCAAGCTATTCCAATAAATTTTATTTACACTATTAAATCAAAGAGAAGGTTAACTTCTCTTTAATAAAGAAAATCTTTTGCTAAACTAACTACATAGATAGTGAGGCTGGGGCTATTACAATTGTTATCGTATCAGTAGCACTGGCTCCTTCATCATCAGTGATTGTTAATGTTAAGATATGCGTTCCTGTAGAAAAATCATTTTTAGAAAAAGATGAATTTGTCGAAAGAACCGTTGAGTTCTCAGACCAAGAATATGAGCTAATAGATCCATCCGAATCACTAGAAGCACTTGCATCTAAGGTGACAGTATGTCCTGGAAAAACATTTTGGTCTGCTCCTGCATTAGCAATAGGTGCATCATTTGGTCCATTTAAAAAGGTACTTTGGTTTAATAGACTCATTCCAGAACTTAAGAACATATACTCTACTGATAGGTTTTTGTTCTTTCTTTGATACCATGCGGATAGATCTTGATTAAAAGTAGAAGCATTTTTAAACATGTACCCTAAATTGGTAACGTTTTGAATTTTCCAAGAACTAATATCTTGATTAAATGCAGTTGCATTTCTAAACATACTATACATATCATTAACGTTTCTAACATCCCAAGAACCAATATTTTGATTGAATGATGATGCACCATAAAACATCTCTCCCATTGTGTTTACCTTAGAAGTATCCCAAGAACTAATATCTTGATTAAATACACGGCTTTGGAAAAACATTAAATACATATTTGTGACACTACTGACATCCCAAGAACCAATATCTTGATTAAATGGACTATCTTTAAACATTGCATACATAGTATTGACGCTACTAACATCCCACGAACTAATATTTCCATTAAAACTTTTTGCACCATTAAATAGATTACTCATAGATTGTACATAACTTGTATCCCATGAATCAATATTGGCATTAAATTTAGTTGCACCTTTAAACATACTTTCTAATGTATAAGTTTGTGATAAATCAGGAACACCAGCGTACGTTTGAATACCAGTTAAATTACTAGCGTTGTAAAACATCTGATTCATTGTTTTCCATTTAGCATCACCCCACTTGATTATTTTAGTGATCTTTTTTGGATCACCATCGGAAAACCCTAAATGGTAGTATGTTCCACTAACTCTTAGCTTGTAAACACCATCACTGCTGTATGAACAAGTGTATTGATCGCTAATTCCTGTGGCTTCATTTATACCATCGTTATTACAATCAACATTAAAGTTCCCACCATTTCTTGATGATTTAACCATAAAGTCATTGGTACCATTATTATCAGTAGCTTCTGTATCTATTTGCAGAATAAAATCATTGTTTTGTACTGTAAGATTCCCTGGGACTTTTCCCTGATTTGTTACGGAAATAGCAATCTCTTGAGTACTGTATGATTGAGGGTACGTATCGTAAACTTTTAGTTTTAATACATAATTACCAGTAGTTAAGGTTGATGTGTCTAAGGTAGTGGTGGTTGATATATCTGTTGGTTTTATAGCCAGATTCGTTTGCGTTGTACCATTGAAAAGTTTCCAAGAGTATGTTAGATCACTTTGCTCAGTATCACTTGAAGCACTTGGATCTATCGTTATGCTATGTCCTTTAACCACACTTTGTGTTAATCCTCCTGCTACGACAATATTTGGTAAAGAATTTAAAGTATTACCACTGGCAAGCGTTGAAAAAGAAATAGTGTGATCGTTCCCAAAACTATTTTTTGCATAATCTTTAAGACTTGATTTTACACTAAGCGTATAGGTTTCATCATTGCTTAGATCTTGAGTAGGAGACACCGTTATAGTATTTGCATTTTTACTAATAGTGGTGCTCACTAAAGTGTCTGAACTTGTTTTAAGAGTAAAATATTCAGAGGTTAAAAAAGAACGAGGAATACCCTCACTAAAGGTTAAAGTTAAGCTTTCATTGAGTGCAATATCTGTTGCGTTATTTTGTATGTTAGAACTTACAAGGGTAGGGGCATCGCTATCTGTAATTTCACCAAAAGATTTTAACGCATTTTTAATATGTTTTTTTGCTTGTTCAGTAGTGACAATTTGACTTGTACTAAAACCATTAGATGTAAGTAATGTTGTGATATTCAGATCTGAGATATTGGATGATGCGGTATCACCTGCAAATTTATCAAAATCAGTTTGTGAAATTTCTATGGCGTCTGTTGAGCTATTGGCATCTAAGCTTTGAAGAAGTCGTGCAATTTTTACTACATTAGTATTGCTTGTATTACTTCTTTGTACGCCAACCACATCTTGAATAAAGACTCTGTTATCCGAAGGCATAGAGCTAATCTCTCCCAGTTTTACATTACCTAAGAAAAATTCGACCAATCCGCTTGTGTATGGAAACTGACCATTTGCATCAGTTTTACCATGGTTTTTTCCATTGACATACGATACACCAGCAACAACATCATCTATAAATGTAGCGGTTTTTTGCGTATTAGAACTGTTAGTGTTTTCACCACCTCCGCTACTTCCCCCACAACCAATAAATAAAGCTGCAATAGCAGACACAGTAATTAGTTTTATTTGTTTCATTTAGATCTCCTTTTAGTTTAAAGAAGTATAGAAAAAGCTTGTAAGATATGTGTAAAAAAAGTGTAATAAAAGTGTAATATATTAAAATTTATTATAAAATATGTAACTCTAAAAGAGAAGAAGTAACTTCTCTTTAGATTAAAAACTACGATTTATTGAGTTTCCAGTTTCAGGTTCATACTCAACTATCCCTATGGAATCATAACCAAACAGGAGTGTACCTGTATTTTTATTGAGCCACATAGGACCATAATTAAGTGTTAAAGTAGATAAAGGTCCCTCTTTACACAGATGAAACCACTCTGCCCAATCTTTGTCACGACCACTACAACTTTTATCTGTGATGAGCACTTTTTTCCAACCCGGCTTCCAAGCTGTCACCATTGCAGAGTTCATTTTCCCAGATATCCAAAATAGTTGGCGTTTATCATCCCAGACTATATGTCTCCAAGCTTGTGGCTTTGGTGACTTTTTCATAATTGCTTTATGATCACCTGTTTTTGGGTCTATTTCAAAGAGACTTTTTTCACCCGTCGAATGGGTATAAATTTTGCCATTATGAATATAGGCACCTAACATTGGTCCACGAAAATCAAAACCGCGACCCTTTTTAAGACCATCGTCACGCTTACCAGTTAGCGTAATAATCTCACACTTTTGACCATCAGCACTTACTCGTCCAAATCCGGTACCACCCATTTTGTTGTTACTAAAGCTCACTATGAATGAACCATCTTTTTCATCAACTGCAAATACCTCTTGTGTGTACTGCACAAACTTTTGCGAGTTGCGTTTAATGCTTTTGCGTCCAGAGAGGCACTGCCCGTACTCAGGGTTTCGTCCCTCCCAAACTACACTTCTATCTCCACTCTTTGGGTCTATTTTAAAGATAACTGGAGCACTTCCAAAGCTCTCTTTGGTGTTTTTACGATAGACGTAACTAAAGCCATACCAATTTCCATCGGGACCCGCTTTAATATCTTTGAGTAGTTTGAGCGCTGGACCCTTTGCAATAGTCATAGGACCATACTCATCCTGCGCGTCGCCACTCACAAAACGCCGTGACCAATCATCAAGGTTGTAAGCAACGATTAAACCTTTAGCATCTTTTGAGTTGTCCCAATATACCGAAGCAATGAGCTCATTGTTCTCATAGTCGATAAAACCGCCACTTATGTGTGCATTATGCCAAGTAGCAAAAGAGGGACCATCCGCCACACTGCTCCCACGATTAAGTGCTACTTCTGTTGGTCGCATACACTCTTCAAGTCCAAAACTTTTACTCGCATTTTTACCACAACGACAATCAGCATCAAAAGCTGTTTTATACTTTATGTGTTGTTTTAGAGGACAACTCCTATCTGCATATTTAGCATTTGGGTCTTTGTAAGAACTCTCTTGTGAAGCCGCGAGGAGTGAAACTCCAAGCGATAAAGAGAGAAAAACTAACTTTTGTAAAAACATAACTAATCCTTCTTTATTGAACAAATACACTTACTGTATCTGTAGATGTAGTACCACTTGAATCAGTAATCGTTAGAGTATAATCATGTTTACTATTAGCATTACTAGCATTAAAATTTAGAGTACAAGAAGAGTTACTACACACCTGTCCACCCAAACTTGATGTCCAAAGGTATGATACAATGCTCCCCGTTGAGTTACTTGCATCTAAGTACACTTCATAGTTATTACTTAGATTTGCATACATATCCGCACCTGCATTTGCACTAAGTGGACCTACTAAAAATGAATCTTGATTTGCTTGAGTCATTGCTGAATTTGTAAATATATCTGTCGTATCAACTCCAGAGTCTTTTATAACTCCCCATGCTGAGAGATCTTGGTTAAACACTTGACAATAATAAAACATTTTGTTCATATCTGCTACATTTTGAATTTGCCAAGAACTAATATCTTGATTGAATTGATAATTTTGAAAAAACATCCTTCTCATACTTCCTACATTACTTACATCCCATGAACCTATATCTTGATTAAATCTATGAGCCCCCTCAAACATTGAACCCATCTGTGTTACACTACTTACATCCCATGAACCAATATCTTGATTAAAGTTATCTGTATCTTTAAACATCTCTATCATACTTGTTACATTACTAACATCCCATGAAGATATATCACCATCAAAAGCAGTAGCTCCACTAAACATTCCGTACATGCTTGTCACACTACTAACATCCCAAGTGCTTATATCGCCATTAAAAGCAGTTGCTCTCCAAAACATATTTTGCATAGTTGTAACATTACTCACATCCCATGAACTTAAGTTTGCATCAAATAGAGGTGCATAACTAAAAGTATTGATTAAAGAAATTACATTGCTAAGGTTAGGTGCAGTTATATTTGCATCAATTCCTGTTAGATGTTCTGCACTTCCAAAATTAATAAAAGTTGATCCCCAAACAATACTACCCCAATCTTTTATTCGAGTTATTTTAGCCCTATCTGATAAGTGTATTTTAGTTTGTTGGTTATAAGTATAAAAATTGATACTTGGTTCGCCCACTGTGTTTGCAATAGCTACTTCATATACACCTGGTGCATTGTAAGAACAAGTATAGTTTGAGGTTACTCCTGTCACCTCATAGGTTCCATCGTTGTTACAATCTATATCTATTGGTGAATCATTTGAAGTTTTAGTTGCATCTATGTAAAACTCATTATTTGCACTATTAGTGATATGTGATAGTGAACTTGTTAAAGATGTGTTTATCTCTATAACAAAAGGTTCGACACTTTGGGGCGTTGAAGTATTAGCAGCAGTAACACTAAGAGAAACAATTGCTTGACTTTGAGCATTTGAGCTGTCATATGCATATACCATAACTCTATGAGTTCCTACGCTTAGGTTCGTTGTATCTACTGTAAAAGTATTTGTAGTAGATGAACTGGCAGTTCCATCAACTTGAGTAGTACCATTTTGTAAAACTAAAAACTCATAAGTAATAGCACCGTTTGAATCATCAGTAGTACCACTTGCATCTATAATGATGTTTTGTCCTTGAACAACAGTTTGTGAAAGACCATTAGCTATGCTTATTTGAGGGGCTTCATTTGTAGTACCAGATGCAAGAGTGGAGAAGTTAATAATGCTATCTTGAGAAAAAGTATTTCCCGCATAATCTTCAAGAGTTGATTTTATAGTTAGTGAATATGTTTCATCATTGCTTAAATCTACAACAGGAGCAATCTCAATGATGTTGTCTTCTTTAGTGATTAAAGTATCAACTAAAGAATCAGAACTTGTTTTAAGAGTAAAATACTCAGATGTTAAAAAAGCTTTTGGAATATTTTCACTAAATTCTAACTCAACACTTGCATCGAGTGCTACATTAGTAGATCCATCTTGAATGTTTGCTCTTAAAAGTGTTGGAGCATCGTTATCACTTATTTCACCAAAAGATTTTAAAGCATTTTCAATATGTTTTTTTGCTTGTATGTCACTTACAATCTCTTTACCTTCAAATCCTTTTGATGTAAGAAGATTAGTGATGTTTATATCAGATATATTTGATGTAGCTGTATCACCAGCAAATTTATTAAAGTCAGTTTGTGAAATCTCAATAGCATCTGTTGATTTATTTGAATCCAAACTTTGTAAAAGTCGTGCTATTTTTACTACATTTTCATTATTAGTTTCACTTCTTTGAACACCAACTACATCTTGGATAAATACTTTGTTATCCGAAGGCATAGAGCTAATCTCTCCTAGTTTTATATTACCAAGGAAAAATTCTACTATTCCACTTGTGTAGGGAAATTGACCATTGGCATCTGTAGTACCTCTATTTTCTCCATTAACATAAGATACACCAGCGACAACATCATCTATAAATGTTGCTGTAGTCTGTGTTTGAGTATTACTCTGAGTATTGGTGTTTCCCCCACCACCTCCACCACTACAACCTATAAATAAAGCTGCAACAGCAGACATAGTAATTAGTTTTAATCGTTTCATTTAGAACTCCTTTTAGTTTAAAGAAGTATAAGAAAAAGTTGTAAATTTTAAGTCAAATATATGTCATATCTTTGTCAGATAAAGTGATTTTTTAAATTTTTATTTTAAAAATAATAGATGAATATATTTTTGTTTTTATCATATTTTACATCGTATCGAATATTATTTTTTAGACAGATTGACTTTACCATTGAGAGACCAAGTCCTAAACTTTTAGTAGAATCAAATTGTTCTCGAAAATTCCTAATAAATATTTTGTTTGTATCTTTTATTTTTTCTGAAGAAGAATAAAAAGCTAAAGTAGGGGTGTTTTTAGACATACTTAATATGATATTAATTTTATTAGATTCTTTTCCATATTTTATAGCATTGGATATATTATTATCAATTAGTCTTTCAAGCTCTACTTCATTCATAGTTACAAATATTTCATCTTTTATAGTATGTTTAATTATTTTATTTTTACTTATAGCTATGGTGTTAAAAAAATTAATTCTATTAAAAACAAATTTACTCAGATTTATAGTGTTTTTTTGATAAGAAATTTTTTCATTTTCTGTAATATATGTTAGATCTTCAAAAGAGGTATTAAGCATATTAATGGCTGCATGAATATGTGTGGTAAATGTTGTGTTATAAGTGCTTACATGTTTTTCAATAAAAGCAAAGTTATTCATAATAACAGATAAAGGAACCTTGATTTGTTCTTTAATTGAAATTAAAAAGCTTTTATTTTGATTAAGAAGTTGGTCATTCTCTTTATACTTTTTATCCAGCTCAATCAAAGAATCATAATACTTTTTAGTGAAATAGTAGATAACTAACAAGAAAAATATATGAAATGTCAAGAATAGATAAAAATAGAAATTTATTTTTTGATCCAACTCAATCTCATAACGTCTATCTATATATAATTCTAAAATAAAATCTCCCATCAATTCAAGATACAAATTGGATTTTTTAACCAAGGGAATATATATTATTAAGGCATCTTTGAGATCTTTTGTTATGTTTATATCATTTCTATTGGCATTAATAATAGGGTTAGCAGTTGTTTCGTTTTTTGGAAACATTTTTTTAGACGATATGTATTCTTCCTTATTGAGATCTATCCTTTTTTCAAGAATATTGTCGTAATATTCATCTCCATTAAGTCTGGTTTCTACTCTGTATAAATTACTTTTTTTATTGGTGATTGTTTGGATTTTTAATATTGTTGTATTTAGAATTTTACTGATTTTTTTATTTATAAAACCCATTTCAAAAAAAAGTTCATTGTTGATTTTTGAGTAGGAATAGTTTTTTATTTCTGAGTTGATTAAGTCTATTGAAACACTTTTTGATTGGTAAATTTCCCCATTATGAGTTTTATCAAGTTCAATTCTCGCATCGATTATTGAATATAGTTTAAATCCAATATCCGATGGATAGGTGGCATCTATGACAGTATAGTTTTTATTTAGTAAAAATAGGTGAATGTCTTTATTTTTTAAATTATATTTTTGATAGATCTCTTTTCTGAGTTCTCTTATGTCCAGTTTTGGATTTTTTCTTAGTTTTAAAGTATAATAAGTATGAATCTCCTTAAATAATAATTTATCTGCTTCAATTTGAGTACGTATTTTTTTAAAAGTATTGATTAAAATTTTTTTATTACTTTGAATAGACTGGTTAATATAGGCATTTACCTTATTATTTAGTGATTGTTTATATTCAATAAATACAGCATAAGTAAAGTATATGGATAAAACTGTAATAATGACATTTAAAGAGATAAATTTAGTTTTATTATTCATAATTAGATCTCAATCATGTACCCTTGTCTTACCTTTGTTCTAATAAGATCAAAAGGTAATTTTTTTCTGACATCTGTTAAAAGTTGTCTAAGAGGGTAGTATTCTTTGTCTTCATTTTCCCAAACATACTCATGAATGAGTTGACTAGGGACAATCTTGTTTATATTTTGTAGTAATATCTCTATTAATCTTCTTTCTTTGTTTCTGAGTGTTATTTCAGTTTGTTGATAAAAAAAACTCTTAGTATTGTAATCATAATAAAAGTTTTTTCTTAATTCAGTGATTGAATTGTTTTTCTTTAAAATATTATTGACTCTAATATCTAATTCTTTTATGTGAAAGGGTTTTTTGATATATTCATCGCATCCATATTGAAATGCTTTTGTGAAATTTTCAATTTCTAGTGAGGCCGTGATAATTATAATTGGTGCTTGAGAATCTTTTTCTCTTATATATTTTAGTATGTCCAAACCATTTAGTGAGGGAAGATTAATATCTATAACATATAGCTTAATATCACTATTTATGATTTTATCAATCTCATCTATAGCTTCTATCCCATCGTGAATACTGAGTGTTTCATGATTTTTCATTTTAAAATATTCAGTAATTACAAAATTTAATTGTATATCATCTTCAATTATTAAAACTTTCTTTTGCATATTTATCCTTTTATGTATTGCCATGTGTATTGGAGTGTTGTTATATTGTTTTTATGATTACATTGTAATGCAATGGTGTATTTATGACAGATCTGCTTTAAAATAAATTCTCGGAGTTTTTTGTTTGAAATATCATTGTTATCAATATGGATGTTTTTAAATAGACCTTTTAGATTTTTATTTTTAGTCTCAATAATAAATTTTAAAACAATAAAATGATCTATTTTATTCAAATTTATAGTGATGTTTGAACGGTATTTAGCATATTTTATTGCTATAAAAAGACTATTGTCTATAAGTCTTTCAAGCTCTATATCATTAAATAAAGAAACTATGTCAAGTTCAATATTTTTTAAAATGTATTTTCCATTTGCATTTGCTATATGTTCTAAAAAATCAATTCTTTGGATACTAAATTGAGAAATATTTAGCGATCTTTTTAGATAATGTAAATCTTTGTAAGACATATAATATGACAGATTTTCATAAGAATTTGATAGTGAATTAATAGCCGCATTGATATGATTGGTGTATTTTGATATATCTAATTTTGAAACCATCTCCAACAAAGAGATATTGCTCATAACAATAGAAAGAGGCGTTCTAATTTGGTGTACCATATTTGAAATGAAATTTTTATTATAATTATCTAAGTGTATATTTTTATCAATTTGTAACTTGAGTTTTTGTTGATTTTGTTGGTATTTGGTTGTAAAATAAAATATAATAAACAATAAGAAAAAGTGAAGTAGTATAAAAATTGTAAGTTTAAAAATTATAGATTGTACAAATATGTACTCTTCAGATAAATTAAGTTTAACTTTAAGAATAATATCTCCGGGTATTCTTATTATGGGGTTTTCTTTTTTTAGTAAGGGTATATATACAAAAAGTGAATTATTATCTTTTAATGTTTGCTTTTTCCATGTTTTGTAAGTAGCTATTACAGGATCATCCGTTTTATTAGCAATATCGAATTTTTTGATATTAGTAAAGTATGTTTCTGTATTGTTATAAGATTGTTTATGGGCAATTAAACTTTCATAATAGAGTTGATTATTAGTAGTTTTTAACACACAAAGTAAATCCATATCTGTGTTAAGTATCTCTCGCATTTCATCAAAATCTTTTTTTTGGTCTATGACATCTTTATAAATAATACCTATTCCTAAATATTTGCTTTTAGAAAGTCTTGAATAGGAATAGGTTTTTAGCTCATAGTCCAAAAAGTCAACAGCAACATCTTCTGAATGGATATATTGGTTGATGTTTTTGAGTGAAAGTAAACTATTATGAGATTTAGGGTTTAATTTTAAGTTATAACCAATGTTTTTTGCATGGGTAGAATGGGTGACATAAAAGTGTTTATCAAGTAAAAAAATTTCTATGTCAATGTTTTGCTTGGAAAAAGTATATTTTTCTTTTACCCTTTCTTTTAATTTTTGTAGTTCTAAAGATGTGTTTTTTTCAACAAAAGAATGAATATATTTATGAACTTTTTTTGTTAATTCTTTTTTAGACTTTGTTAATGTATTAATAGCAAGTAAGCTTTTTCCCATATGTTGTTCATTTAATTTAAGAATTTTATTTAATTGTTGTTCAAGACTTTTTTCTTGGGTAATGATGTATGAATCGTAGACCATATAGACAAAAAAAATGGTTATAAAACTTACTAAAAGATGTAGTATGGATATTTTAAGTTTTAAACTCAAAGAAAGAACCCTTTATGATTTTTACAATTATTATATCAAACAAAATATTTTAAAGTAATTATAAGAAAATGTTGTAAATTTTAGGTCAAAAAGATGTCATATCTTTGTCAGATAGTAAATATAAAGTGTTTTTTGGAAAATGGAGTAGCTTTAGAATCCTATTAGGATTCTAAAGATTTTAACTGTTCTTGTACTTTTTCTTTTTTAGATGAAGCATCTGAGAGTTGTTCTCGGTTTTTAGCAAGTACATCCTCGGGAGCGTTGGCTACAAATTTTTCATTGTTAAGCATACCGTTTAATTTACCTATCTCTTTATCAAGTTTCTCATTTTGTTTTGTAAGTTTATTGATAATAGGTGTTAGATCTATAGAGTCAGTAGGAATAAAAGTTTCACATTTATCGGCAATATCACTTACAGAATTATCTACTTTTGTATCGCTAAAAACAAGTTCTTTTTCAACTTTTGCAAGTTTCATAATAAATGGTTTCATCATCACTTTGTCATCTTCGGTGATCCCATCTACTTTTACATAGGCTTTATCTATCTTTTGATTAGCCATATCTACAAGAACTTTAGCACGACGAATAGACACAATAGCATCCATAATAATATTAAACTTATCTTCTTCTTTACGTTTTTTGGTTTTAAAAGGGTACTCTTTAACCATAATAGACTCATCTTTTTCTAAGGATGTTCCACTAAGTTCATGGTAAAGGTGTTCTGTAACAAATGGCATAAAAGGATGAAGCAGTTTCATAGACTCTTTAAAAATAGCACCAAGTTCTGTAATGCTTGTTTTATCTGCTTTACTTAACTCAATTCCCCAGTCACAAAATTCATTCCATATAAATCTGTAAATAACACTAGCACCGTCGTTAAATTTGTACTCATCAAGTGCCTCACGAACTTCACGCGTTGCTTGGTTAAGACGTGAAGCCATGTATTTACCTAGGTCTGTTTGAAGACAAAAACCTGCTAGATCTGGGAAAATTTCAATATTCATTTGTAAATATTTAGAAGCATTGTAAAGTTTGTTGGTAAAGTTTTTGTTAAGTTCTAATTTTTCTTTACTCATGCGAATATCACGACCTTGTGCGGCACTAATAGCAAGGGTAAAACGTAAAACATCGGCAGAATATTCGTTTACCATATCAAGAGGATCGATAACATTCCCTTTTGACTTACTCATTTTTTGACCGTGTTCATCACGAACAAGTGCATGAAGGTAGATATGGTTAAATGGAAGTTGTCCATTAAAGTTCTCACCCATCATCATCATTCTTGCAACCCAAAAGAAAAGAATATCAAAACCAGTGATTAAAAGAGTATTAGGGTAAAAATCTTTCATATCATCGGATTGGAAAAGTTTATCCATCTCAGCATCACCATTACCCCAACCTAAAGTTGAAAAAGGCCAAAGTGCAGAAGAAAACCATGTGTCAAGTACATCTGGATCTTGTGTGATGTTTTTTGAAGAACATTTTGGACAAGCTTCTGGATGATCCTCTTGGCTAGCAAATTCATGGTCACACTCATCACAGTAAAATACAGGGATCTGATGTCCCCACCAAAGTTGACGAGAAATACACCAATCTCTTAATTCACCCATCCATGAGTTGTAAGAGTTGATCCAATGAGGTGGAAAAAATTTCGCTTCACCGTTGTTTGTTTTTTCTATCGATTTATCAGCGACTTCACTTCTTACAAACCACTGTTTAGAAATATAAGGTTCAACCACATTTTTACATCTGTAACAGTGTCCTACTTGGTGTTTATGATCTTCTATTTTAACTATAAAACCTTCCTCTTCAAGACGTTTTACAATAATCTCTCTCGCTTGTATGCGTTCAAGTCCTTTAAACTCACCTGCGTAGTCATTTAAGATACCTTGTTCATCAAACACGGTGATAAATTCTAAGTCATGACGTTTACCAACTTCGTAGTCATTTTGATCATGTGCAGGGGTTACTTTAACCACACCTGTTCCAAATTCCATATCAACATGTTCATCGGCAATAATAGCTACTTCACGATCAAGTAAAGGAAGTTTGATTTTTTTACCAATTAAATCTTTGTAACGTTCATCCTCAGGGTGAACCATAACCGCGGTATCTCCAAAGTATGTTTCAGGTCTTGTTGTCGCCACTTCAACGCTTCCAGATCCATCGGCAAAAGGGTAGATAATGTGATAGAATTTTCCATCATGATCTTCGTGCTCAACTTCAATATCTGAGAGGGCTCCATCGTGGGTACACCAGTTAACCATATAGTTTCCACGAACGATTAGACCTTTATTATACAGATGAACAAAGGCTTCTTTAACTGACTTTTGAAGACCGTTATCCATGGTGAAACGCTCACGTTCCCACGCTGGAGAAACACCCATTTTACGTAATTGGTCTGTCATAATTCCAGCAGATTCTTCTTTCCAAGCCCATGCACGTTCTAAAAATTTCTCACGTCCTAATTCTTCTTTGGTTATCCCCTCAGCAAGCAGTTGTTTCTCAACCACATTTTGTGTAGCAATACCTGCGTGATCCGTTCCTGGTTGCCATAGAGTTTTGTAACCATCCATACGTTTGTAACGTGTAATAATATCTTGAAGAGTAAAGGTAAGAGCGTGACCAATGTGCAAGCGACCTGTTACATTTGGCGGTGGCATCATAATAGAGAAGTTTTTATCTTCTTTTTGAATATTTTTGTTTCCATCGATTTCGAAGTATTTTCTATCTTCCCAAATTTGGTAGTATTTGTTTTCTATCTCTTGTGGATTATAGCCATTTGACATGTTGTATTAGCCTTAAAATGAAGTGTATATTTTCGCGATTATATCTAAACATAAGTGAGGATTAGCTTAGAAATTTAAGCAAGAAATTGGATCTACTGGAATTATTTTAATGAATCCCAGTAATGGTTTTTTTGATTGCTTCTTTGTCTTTGTACATATTTTTATCGGCAATTTCAACAACGCTTGAAAAATTATCACCCACTTCAAAACCAGCCAAACCAATAGAAAAGCTCACTTTAAACTCACTTTGTTTTGCTTTTAATTTTTTAGAAGTAATATCTTTACGGATGGTGTTTATTTTGTTTAAAACATGGCTAAGAACCGATTCATTTTCAAAAATTACTAAAAATTCATCTCCCCCATAACGCACCACATGACTTTTCGTCTTTTTGAGATTGTTTGCTATAAATATTAAGACCTTATCTCCGATGGTATGACCGTATGTATCATTTATTTGCTTGAAGAAATTGAGATCTATTATGGCCAATGTACCACTTGAAGAAAAAGTTTCACATTCATTTTTAATGTAATGATCTTTTAACCATTTTCTATTAAAAATATTGGTCAGTTCATCTTTATAAACTGTTTCTTTAAGGGCTTCTATCTCTTTACGTAGTTTTTCTGTTTCTTGTAAAACTTCGTTTAAACTGTGCTCATCTTTTTCCTGAATGGCAGTAATGGCTTTTGATGTCGTTTGGCTTAGTTTTGAAGCATTGTTATGGTTTGTTTCTCTCATTTTCATAATGTGAGAACACTCTTCTTCCATTAATTCTTTAGAGACTTTTACTTCATCATCTAACACATAATTATGAGCTTTAGCATTTTCATTAAACAGCGTAGCATATATAGTAGGGGTAACAATCTTCATTGATTGAGATAGATCGATTGTTTGGCTAGAAACTATTTCAAGTACTTTATCTTTTTTGTCCATGACACTTCTTGTAATCATATTGTTATTTTGGCTTATTCTATCAGATTAAATTGAATTAAAATTTAAATCGGTATAATTCCGTTATGCCACTATCACGACTAAATCAAGAACAATATAATGCAGCGACTTCATCGGATTCTCAAAATCTTATTATTGCATCTGCTGGAACGGGAAAAACATCTACCATTGTGGGTAGAATAGCCTACCTCTTAAACTCAGGTATTAAACCAAACGAGATCTTGCTTCTCACTTTTACAAACAAAGCAGCCGCAGAGATGGTTGAACGTGTTGCCCAATATTTTGGAAAAGATGTCGCTGGAAAAATCGATGCTGGGACATTTCATGCTGTGAGTTACAGATGGCTTAAAAAGTTTGATAAAAAAGTTGTTTTAAAACAACAACGTGAACTAAAAACACTTTTTCGCAGTGTGTTTGAAAAGCGTACCTTTATGAACATCGATGCAGAGGTCCAACCTTATGGTGGAAACCATCTTTATGATCTGTACTCTTTTTACCAAAACACGGAGTTGGAAAATGATTTTGAAAACTGGATTATAGAAAACTATCCAGAACACGAGTTGTTTGCTTTGATCTATGCGGATGTTGTTGATGAATTTGAAAAATTAAAAACTGAGTACGGTTTTGTAAATTTTAACGATCTTCTTTTAAACTTTAGAAAAGTATGCCATTCTAAGGATCTGGGTTACAAAGAAGTATTGGTCGATGAATACCAAGATACAAATGCCCTTCAAGGTACATTGATAGATGCAATGAAACCACCATCACTTTTTTGTGTGGGAGATTATGATCAAAGTATTTATGCTTTTAATGGAGCAGATATTACAATCATTGGTTCTTTTAATACAAAATTCCCCAATGCTAAAGTGCATACACTGACTAAAAATTACCGTTCCTCTCCTGTGATCCTTTCACTTGCTTCAAAGGTGATTGAACATAATGAGCGGATCTACCCAAAACAACTTGAAGTGACCCGTCACGGAGAGTTTGAAAACCCTAAACTTTTGGCTTATGATGAGTTGTTTGATCAGTACCATGCCATAGCGACAAAGATCCGTGACACCATGACACCGCCTGAAGAGATTGCTGTTATTTTTCGTAACAACTCAACCGCGGATGGTATAGAAGTTGGTTTAAGAGAACTTGGTATCGCTTGTAAAAGAAAGGGCGGTACAAGTTTCTTTGATGCCAGAGAAGTAAAAGCGGTACTGGATCTATACACCTTACTTGTGAATGAATCGGACATGATGGCTTTTATTCATGTGTTTGAATTTGCACGTGGTATTGGATCTGCTATGGCAAAAGAGATGTACTTGGCTTTAAAAAATGTTGGAAACGGTTCCGTATTTTATGGTTTGTATGCACCCGATGAATCTATTAGAAACCCTTTTGAAAAACGTAAACTCAACCATCAACTTGGACTTTTTGATGACTTTTTAGAACTCGGTGCGGTTGGAAAATTTGCCAAACTTGGGTTTGAACCAAAGTTTATGAAAAATCCTGTGTTAAAACATCCTAGACTCACAAAAGATTCAGCGACTTTTTTACACAACTTTTATTTGCTTTTTCGTAACTTAAAAGGGATCAAACAACCTCGCACCATTGTTCGAAAAATATATGAATCAGATCTACTAAAATACATAAGCGATGTACTCTCTACTAAGCGAGCCACCTTAAAAGACGGTACGGTAGATGATAAGCAAAAAACAGAATCACTTACAAAAATAAAACGTAAAATGCTCCTGCTTGAAGAGTTGTCACGCCCTTATGACAACCATGAACGTTTTTTAAACGCGATGATTTTAGGCTCATCAGACCTTACACAAGGTGAGGGGGTAAACCTTTTGAGTGTACATGCTTCTAAGGGACTTGAATATAAAGAAGTGTATGTTATAGATCTAATGGATGGTCGTTTTCCAAACCGTAAATTGATGCAACGTGGAGGGAGTTTAGATGAAGAGCGTCGCCTCTTTTATGTTGCTGTAACACGGGCAAAAGATATATTGTATCTCTCTTATGCCAAATACGACAAAATAAAAAAGACTAACTTTGTAGCCAGTCAGTTTCTTTATGAAGCAGGGCTTGTTCCCAAAGATGAGAACTACCGTGCACTTATACAAAAAGAGTTGGACAAGTTAGAAGAAAAAGAACAAGAATCGTAAAAAAAATGTTTGTTTAAAAGGCTAAGTGATACCTTAAATAATAGGTTTTTTGTTTTTGGCTTATTAGCCCAATTGTAAAAGTATTATAATCATTAAGGGTGTAGTTTAAAACAAACGATGCAAAAGGATCTTCATGGGAGTTGAAATTCTCTATGTACAAAAGTGATCCATCAAGAAAAATATTAAATGTATAAGCCGTACTTACACCCGCATAATAGTTTGATTGTGTCATATTTGGCAGTAGATCTGAGTGAAGATTTTTTTGTATCTCTAAGGGTTTAAATTTATGAGAAGAATACAAAGCTTCAAAGCTTAGGTTTAAACCATTTACAAACCCATATTCAGCACCTAGTATGCCTTGGTAAAAGTTTAGCTTAGATCCATCTTGTGGATCTGAGTCTATAAAAGCACCCTCACTCCTTACCTCCACACCTGAATCAAAAAGGTTGGCTTCGAGTTCATAACCTATCATTTTTGTTGTATCTGAATGGATCATATTGAGTGCCAATTCACCAAAGTTTAAAAAGGTTTTATAACGGAGTGCGTATTTGTGAGTCTTGTTCTCTTTTAGTGAGCCAACAAGATGTAAGCTGGTGGTATCATTAAGGTAACGGGTATAGTTAATTGCCATAACGCCAAAGGTTTCATCTGCTTCAAGGGCATAAATATTTTTTGGGTTAAATAGATTGGTGGGACTCCAAAATCTTCCAACGCCCATAGTAATGTTTTGCAAACCAAGCTTAAGCAGGTTTTGATCATCTTCGTAGCCAAGGTATAATCTATGAAGCTTTGCATAGTTTGTATTGTTTTTATGATCGTTAAAAGTGCTTTGTGTAGAAAATGGGGTGTCTGAACGAAGTGATTTTAAGTAGCTAAATTCAGTAGATCTAAGATAGTTATGATCGTAGTAGTTAATAGCATCAAGGCTAAGGTTGCTAAAGAAATTTTTTTCTAAAAACTGTGCTTTTAGTCGTGTTCGGTTGTAGTTGTAATGGTAGGTTTTTAAGGATCTATTTAGTGCACTTTCTTGAGAAATACTATAATTGGTGTTTTCAAGTGAGTAGTTGATCCGTGCATCCAAAGCACCGATAAATAAAAAAATAAAAAGTAAAAAAAATTTATACAAGTTTACCATCATCAAGTCTTATAACTTTATCCACTGCATTAACCACCATCTCATCATGAGAAGCAAAAACAATGGTAATGTTCTCTTTTTGGTTTAGTTCCCTCATCATATCCATAAGTGCTTTGGAGTTTTTAGAATCAAGATTTGCTGTTGGCTCATCGGCTAAGATGATTTTTGGTTTTGTTGCAACCGCGCGAGCGACTGCCACACGTTGTTGTTGACCACCACTTAGACGCGATGGTAGTAGCTCAAGCTTATCTTCGATCTGAAGTATTTTTGCTAACTCTTGAACTCTGTTTTGTATCTGTTGTTGATCGATGTTTTGCATTTTCATTATAAAAGAGATGTTCTCTTTGACACTTAACACAGGAATGAGGTTATACGCTTGAAACACAAAACCAACCTCATAAAGACGAATGTTTGTTTTTTCTTTTGCATCAAGGTGGGAGATCTCTTTATTGTTGAGGTAGATCTCTCCTGAGTCGATGTTGTCTAATACACCCATTGCATTTAAAAGGGTGGTTTTTCCACAACCTGAAGAACCGCTAAGGGCAACAAACTCTCCTTGTTGTATTTGTAGTGATATATCACGTAAGGCATGTACTTCACGTGATTGACCTTTAAAAAAGTATTTATTTACATGTTTGAGTTGTATCATGAATCTGCCTTTATTACATCAACTGGATTGAGTTTTTTAATGGTTCGTAGTGGTAAAAATACACTTAATACCGAAGCAAAAATAATGGCATAAAAGGTACGTAGGAAATATTCGGGTTGTATATCGCCATAGATAATACTGCTCATGCCAAAACTTTGCAGACCATCGGAAAATTCACTTAGATCCAAGCCATAATGGCTTAAGTAATAAAGAGAAGCCAGACTAAAAATACTTCCTAGTAAAAAGCCTAAAAGGGCTAGAAATACTGCTTCAAAGATAACTTGAATTTGTATGTTTGTGTAGGAATACCCAACCGCTAGCATTATCCCAAATTCTCGAATACGTTCGAGTATAGACACATACATTACACCTAAAATCCCAATAAACACAACGCCCATCACAATGGAAAAACTGATGGCGTTAAACACCACCATCATCTCTTTCATTTGTGCAAGCATTGGATTGATCTCAGAGAGATTTAAAACCTCAAGTTTACGATAGCGTAAACGTAACTCTTCTTGTAGATCTTTGTCTTGTGTACGAATAGCTATTTGGGTTGCCAAAGCGGGATCGACTCCAATAAATTCACTTAGGACCTTTTTTGGGATAAAAATAGCTTTGTTGTCAATATTGATATTGGTAGTATGAACAATTGCTTTGACTCTTAAGAGTTTCGATTGTAAAGTATTAGAACTGTCTTGGGTACTAAAAACCAACTTGGCATTAAGACGAAGCTTTAGATCTTTTGCCAGTTGTTTGCCAACGATACAGCCGTTTTTACCTAGATCTAGATTACCCTCTTTAACAAAAGCACTAAATTCTCCAAAAGATTCTTCTTCTATCAAGTTGATCCCAATAAGATCTACTGGGTAAGATTTGGTAGCACTTGCACCCAAACCTGAAACTTTTAAACGTGTTATAACACTTGTTATACTTGGGTGGTGCTGGAGTTGGTCTTTAATGCTTTGAGCCTCTTTAATAGCGTATTTAATCTCTTGTTTAAGTCGGTAGTCTTTGGCATAGATACTCACTTCACCCGTGTCACTTCTTAAGGTCATATCGATCATGTTTTTTGTCATACCATTGTACAAACCCTCAAGTGATAACATAAAACTCATACTCGATGCTATCATGAAAATAAGAAGTAAGGCCCGTGTTTTTCGAAGTAGAGCATTTTTTAAAGCGAGGGAAAAAATTGTTTTATACATGACGCATAGCCTCTATTGGTGAGTATTGTCTAACATAATAGATAGGATAAACAATACTCAATAGGTTTAAAAATAAGATAAGGCCAACGTTGCAAAAAATAGTATATAGATTAAAGCTCGTTGGGATCTCATCGGAGATAATTCCATAATCTTTGTAGATCTCACTCATCCCCTCTATCACAATAGGATGTAATTCATAATAATAGGCGACATATCCACCGCTAAGTCCAGCTAGTATAAGAGCAAATATTGAGATAATAAAGATTTCTAAAAAGAGTAGGGTGTCTATTTGTCTATCTGAAATACCTATGCTTTTTAATGTTCCAAACTCTTTGATTCTGGCACTGATGTTAATAAAGCCATAGATTAAAATAACAAAAAAAATAACAAAAAATAAAAGTGCCATGGAAATGTATCCAAAAATACTGTCGACTTTCATCGCCTCAACCATGGCACTCATTAACTCTTGCCATGTGTAGAGCTTTTCATTTTCTGAGAGATGTGAGCGGATATTGGAAGCTAGTGCATCATTTTTGTTGAGGTCTTTAGCTTTTACAACAATATACGATGAAGTATTTTGTGCATAAAAAAGGGTGTCAAAATAGTTTCTGTTTAAAAAAGCAGAGTTTGCATCAAACTCGTACATTCCTGTTCTAAAAATACCACATACTTTAAATATATCCGCCACAAAAGAAGACTCAATAGCACTTCCTACAAAACTTACTTCATCGTTTAAAGACAGGTCAAGTTTTTTTGCTAGATCCACGCCCATGTAAAGACAGTTATCATAAGAGTTATAGACACCCTCAATGAGTGCATTTTTTAGTTCACTTATGTTTGCTTCTTTTTCAAAGTTCACACCACTTAGCATCATTGCGGATGAATTTTCTTGTGTCGATACAATTCCAAAGGTTTCTACTCGTGAAGTGTAGGCCTCAATCCCCTCAGTCTTATCTAAAATGTTAAAGATCTTTTGATTGTTATAGATCAAATAATCATAACCACCCTCATCACGATAGTCTTTTTGGTAAATTTGTATAGATCCTGTGTACACCTTAAGGGAATTTTGTAGCATAGAGATGTGTGAACCATCCAAAAAAGCGACATAGATCACAAAAAAAGTGGCAGAAATATAAGAGAGTAAAAAAGTGGTTATTGAACGACCCTTGTAAAACAGTATGTTTTTTATGGCTAGTTCAAACATGCTTACCTCTTTATCTACTGAATCGTTTTAAGGCAGATTTTTTAAAGTATTGTGATGAAATCTTTTCATCGTACTTCACCTCTTCTAAGACCATGGTGGTTAGATTGTTTTTCTTTTTGATGGGAAGAATTTTCCAAACTGTTGGAAGGTAATACTTTCCAAATTGTTTGACATTTTCATAGCTAAAAATTCTTATTTTTTCTCCGTATTCATCATAAAAAGTATCTTCAATACCTGTGTAGTGAGTGGTGTCTATTTTAGAAATTATTTTACCCCAAACAACGGGTGCATCTTCTTTTGCCTTTAGCTCAATCGTTACTATAGCTCCTTCTTTTTTAAGAATCTTTGCATGGTAATCATCTACAAGGGAGCTTTGTTTGAGCATATCATCGTTTGAAATGTCTGAACCCATCCAGTTTTGTAACATCATACTCGGTGGGATCTTAATGGTACGTTCTATTTTTGGTATGTAGTTCCACATCTCTTTGTTTAAGGATAAAAAAGTGATCCCTCTCTCACGTGGAGGATAGATGATCTTTACAAAACTTTTTTCCTTTCCTTGTGCCCATGTTTGCATCTTAATAGTACGTTCATGGCGGAGTGATTTTATATTCATAGAAATTTGCATGTACACACTCTCACCACGGATATTTTTGTCAAGTTTTTGAATTATCTCGTTTGCCTCGTTTGCAAGCAGGGTATGTACAATAAAACTAAGGAGTATGAGGTATCGCATTGCTTTGCCTTAGTGCTCTTGTTTTTAAAAAATAGGTATGACCTAAGTAAATAACAAAAAATACGGTGGTAAAAAATATCATAAAAGGGATTAAACTAATAAGGTATAAAAGCAGGGTTTTTATACGCAAGGATGTTTTGTTTTTATATGAAATTTCGAGAGCTTCTTCTTTGGTTGTCATATTTGTCGTAATGTCATAGTTGAGCATTTTGTGAAAGAAATAGTATAAAGGAAGGTTAAATGCAATAATATTTACTAAAGGTATAAAGTATAAAGGAATTAATAATACAAAGAGTAAAAGCATAACACCTGCCCACTTAAGAGCTGAAAGTAAAGCCGTTGCAAGGTTTGAGTATCCAAGGAGTTCCACATCTTGATAGTGTCTTTTTTGTAATTCTTTTAACACATAAGGGGTTAAAAACCCAATCACTAAAACAGCAATGAAAATAGAAGCATACAAGGTTAAAAATCCACCAATAGCATAGATTAAAAATGTTGCAATCCAAGAGGTTATGGCATAACTCATTAAAAATTCAATAATGGCTGTGCCTTCTAAGTAAGCTTCTAAGTTATCAGTATGTTCAACCCCATTTTCTATGGTGGTTTGTTGGGATTGAATATGCACTTGTGAGAGTTGATCTGCTCCCACACCGGCTAAAATAAAAAATAAAACATACATAAGTACGAGTGTGACGACAATTGGAAGTAGGGAATATTTCAACATCTTTGGTGTTAAAAAATCTTTAATGCTTTGAATTAGAAGGTTTTGTTCATTCACGCTTTGTTCTCCATGATTGTGAGTAGTTTAGGTTTTTATATTATAGCAGTTTCAAGAAAATGGTTCTTTAGTGAATGATAAATAAAACTAATATAAATATATAAGAGATGATTTATGTTATATAAAGTTGATTTTAAAGATATTTAACTAAAATTATGAGAATTAATCAAGGAACCCGTATTGTATAAGTTTTTAGGTGTCATTTTACTTCTGAGTCAAATACTATTTTCGCAAAATATCACTTCATTGTTAGAAGAGATTGAGTCAACCTCTGAAAAATCTCTGAGCACTGTTGATGAGAAAATAGGGCATGTAAGTGTTTATTCTAAAGAAGACCTAAGACGGATGCAATACACCACTATTAGTGACCTTCTTAAAGAATTTCCCTTAAGCAACTTAAACAAAAACAGATTTGGAGCGACCAGTTTATCTATATCGGGTTCAAAAACCGATATTAGTGGTTTTTTCAGAATCTTTATAAATGATCATGAAATCAGTTCAAGTTATACATTGGCACCATCGGGTGCATGGATGAAGCTACCTATAGATCTAGTAGAGTACATTGAAGTTTACCGAAGTGACAGTTCTTTTTCTTTGGGAAGTGATAATGGGGTCTTTTTTATCCGTATTTATACTAAAAATCCTTTAAAAGAAAATGCAACCAGCGTATTTGGTACGGTGAGTGATAATGGATCTAACTCCCAAGCAATATCGTATGCGGATACCTTAGAAAACGGATGGTCTTTTTTTACCTACTTGCACAATACGCACTCAAACGATTCAACAAAATACAAAACAAACACACTTCAAAATGATTCTCTTAGCCAGTATATGTATCTTAATATTAAAAAAGAGGGTACGGCTTTTAATTTTGGCTTTACTCAAGGAAAAAAAGATAACTATTTAGGGTATGCCCTTGATGCAGTTCCTGATAGTGGAGAAACAGCCGTTAGGGATTATTTTTTAGACATATCAAGTTATTTATTAGATGATAATTCATTAAAGGTGAAAGTTTCTTATGATGTTAATAAGTTAAGATATGAAGAAACAAACAAAGAGGGCTTAGGGCTGATTCCTACTATTGATCTAAGTAATATACCAGGGACAATTCCAACTAAAATTATCTTTGATAGCAGTGTTAAAAAAAGCAGTTTCTTACTTTCTAAAAAAATGACGCATAAAAATAATAATTTTTTGTTAGGAATAAATTATCAACAAAAAAAATACACCACTTTAAAAAACTCATTGGGTAAGTTTAAAGAATTTGATGAAGAACAAATGTATTCTCTTTTTATGCAAGATGATTACCAATTGAATGATGATTTTTTACTTGTTTTGAATGCAAAATTTGATAAATATAAACGAGATGGTGGTTTAAGTAGTTTTAATGATACACAATACAGAGCAGGGTTTGTTTATAGAGGCAGCGAAAGTTTTGGCTTAAAATCGTTTTATTCTAAAACGTATTTAACACCCTCTTTTTTTAACATAGACAATGCAAAAAAATCAAGCCCTGCTTTGAAAAATCAAGACTACAAGGTTTATTCTGTTGAGGGAGTGTATCTAAAAGATGAGTCTAAATTTAGTCTTCTTTACACCAATGTAGGGATAGAAAATTTTATCTACTTTGCACCGATTGGTTTTATAAACGTAGCCCATACTTTAAAAGTTGAAAATTTAATCATGGATTATGTGTACGAATTTTCAAAAAATGAACAGATTATTTTAAACTATTTCTTTACAAAACTCAACGATAAAACAAATAACTCATACAGGGGTGGTTATGTAAAATTTGTGGGAGAGTACGACAATCTTAGTTATTTTAGCTCCTTAATTTACCGTAATGCTTATACTTACTATGATCTTTCAGTGAGTGAGAGTTATAATTTTAATCTTGGATTGACGTACACGTTTAAAGAAAATATCTCTTTTGCTTTAAAAGGGGAAAATCTTTTTGATAACTCTACAAAATCTTTGTATAAAGAGGGATTTCCAGGGAACGACTTCTCCTTAGAAGACTATGATCGTGAGCTTACCCTTAGTATGAAGTGGGTATTTTAATGAAATATCTACTAATACTTTTGGTGCTAATCACTCTTGCAAATGCGAAACAACATCTGTTTATGGTCAATGAATATGATAAAGAGATTGAACTTGAGGCTAAAATGATTTCAAAAATTTCTAATTCTTCGGTTAAAGGGAAGGTAAGTGTATTTATCCCAAAAATTTCTTTAAAAGAAAAGCAGATCTATGCAAAATACTTTAATCTTGTCCAACGCTGTGAAAATGCAAACTTTGTGTACGATAAACAAGGTTTTAGTCATATAAACTGTCAAGCAAAAGATAAACTTTTCTTTACCAATAATTACAAAAGATTGATCTCAAATACTCAGTATTATGGAGCATTTTTTTGGAATAAAAGCAGACCAAATATTGTTTTTGTCAAACAAAGGTTACAACAAAGAAACATTGAATTATCAGATGAATATCAACAATTTATAGAAGATTTAGATGAACTTTAAAAGTATTGTAAAACATCCCTATTTTTTTAGTGTAATGGCTTTTAGCATCATCACTTTTTTGTTGCTTTTACTCTTAACCGTCATTCGTTATGAGAAAAATATTGAAGACGATATTTTTAAGGTTGCTACCTCCGATGTACTTCAAATAACCCAACATAAAGCACTTTATATAAAAAGTATTTTAGAAAAAGAAGAGGGGTATATATCTTCTCTTAAGCAAGATAAACACTTGCGAAAGAAATTGGAAAAAAATATACAAAATCTTTTAACAGATAATATCAAATACGCGTACATTGTGTATAAAGATAAGAATGACATTTTTAGATTTTTAGTGGATGGATCCAATGAAAATGAAAAATCATTTGTTAATCAAAAATTTGATGTGACCAGTTCTAAATGGTTTGAATTGTATGAAACAAAAGAACCTGTAATTATAAAACATTCAGTCTTGCAAAAACTCTCTATTAGTTATTTGGTACCAATATTGAAAAATGATAAAGTTGAATTGATCATGGTGATAGATTTTTCAATCAATAAAATAAAAAAAATAGAACACATCATTACAATGATGAAGGTTGGTCTTGTATTGATCTTATTGATCTGTATTGTTTCTTTATCAATTTTAGTGGTTCAATTAATTCGTTATAAAAGTATGAAACGATCTTCTATTATTGATAGGTTAACAAATATATACAATCGAAATTTTTTACACGATATAGAAGAAGACCTTAAACTTTTTGAATACATTTTGGTGGTACTAGATATTGATCATTTTAAAAAGGTAAATGATACTTATGGACACGATGTAGGGGATATTATACTCAAAGAGATGGGTGATATTTTGAAAAATTCCATAAGAATAGAAGAAGATATTGCTATACGTTATGGGGGAGAGGAGTTTGTTGTTTTAATCAGAACAAAACAAAATGATGACGAAACAGCCCTAAATGTAGTAAATAGAATACACAGCGACATTAAGTATCATAAGTTTTTTATAAATGAAGAGAAATACCTCAATGTTACGGTATCTATTGGTGTAAACAAGTTCCCAGATAGGTCTAAAAATTTCAATGATGCCTTCAAACTAGCAGATTTAGCTTTGTATGAAGCCAAAAGCGGTGGTAGAGACAGAGTGAAAATATACGATAATGACCTTCAGGTGTGTTTGATCTAATTTACTCTTTAGAGATATGCTTTGCTGCATGATACCCACTTGCCCATGCCCATGCAAAGTTAAATCCACCTCTACGTCCAACTACATCTAAAACTTCCCCACAAAAATAAAGATTTTTTTGTTTTAAAGATTCCATTGTTTTTGGATTAATCTCTTGTACATTCACTCCTCCACCAGCAACTTCTGCATGGCGAAAACCATGGGTGTTACTTACTTCAAATTTCCAATTAAGGCATTGATTGGAAATACGTTTAAAATCTTTCATATTTAGTGTTTGTAGTTGAGTATCGTAAGCTATCGCTAGTACATCAAGGATGGTTTTTGCTATTTTTAAAGGGAGTAGAGCATGTAAGGCATTGAGTATTTTAAACTTCTCAAGTGACTTGCTTAAGCCACTAAGGTAGTTTGAAAGTTTCTGATGTGAGTACTTTGGCAAAAGATTAACAATCAGATCAACAGCAGAATAATTTAACATCGCCTCACTAGCTTCTCGAGATAGATCCAAGATGGAAAAACCGGAAACTCCATAAGGCGTGAAAAGAATATCACCACTAATATGAGCACTTTTTTGATTGTTAATCATAAGAATGACTTCACCCTCTACCTTGGATCCACTCATTTTAGCATGAGGTGAATTTTGCAATTCTAGTTGTACCAAAGCAGGATAGGTTGGTATGATGGTGTGGTTAAATTCTTTGGCAAATTCTAGTCCATCACTACAACCTCCAAGATGCGAAGCTGCTTCGCTACCTGTTGCAATAACCACTGCATCGTACTTACTAACAAGGTCTTTTATATTTGTTATTTTTGTGTCAGTAATGATATTAACTCCAAAATTAACAGCGGTGTCTTCTAAAATATTGACAACTGATTTGGCTTCATTTGATAAGGGATAAACTTTACCATCTTCTTTTGCGTAGAGAATTAAACCAATAGAGTGACAAAATTTTTCAAATTCTTTATAGGTGTAATGGTTCAATGCCTCTTCTACAAAAGAAGTGTTTTGTGAAAAGTAGTCACTTTTTGATACACTTGTATTTGTAATATTGCACTTTCCATTTCCAGAAACGAGTATTTTTTTACCAATATTTTTATTTTGTTCGTATAGATCTACCGCGTGAGAACCCTTTGCACATTTAATTGCACACAGTAATCCACTCGCTCCAGCTCCAATAATTGCTATTTTTTTCATGAGAATAATTTTATCTAATTTTTATCATAAATTAAAACTAGAACGATAGAATATATGATAATTTAACATTTGGGGAAATGTAAGTGAAAACTTTTAATACATATTATACCGATAAAGACGCTTTAAGTGCTTACATAAAAAAATGTAACATCCAACAAAACAGTGATATTTTAGTTCAAATATTTAGTTCCATTACAGATAAAACAAATTTACAAACTACCATAGACGACATTTTAGAACTTCTGCCTAGTGCTAAAATTATTGGTGCAACAACGGATGGAGAGATCTTAGACAAAGAGGTGACAACGGATCAAATAGTACTGAGTATCTCTGAATTTTTTGAGAGTTCTATAAAAGTTTCTTTGGAGGTTAATAACTCTGATAGTTATCAATGTGGAAAAAATTTAGCCAAAAAAATTATTCAAGATGATACTAAGGCAATGATTTTATTTGCCGATGGTTTGGGGATCCATGGAGAGGTGTTTTTACACGGTGTTAAAAGTATTGCAAAAGATACCATGCTCGCTGGAGGGATGGCAGGAGATGCAGGGAAGTTTGTAAGTACATATGTTTTTACCCATGAGGGTATCATCTCAAATGGTGCGGTTGGGGTATCTATTAGTTCAAAAAAACTGCATGTAAAAAATGGGTACAGTTTTTTTTGGCAAGAGATTGGAAAAGAATTAGAGATTACCAAAGCTGAAAATAACAGAGTTTATGAGATCGAAGGGGTCAGTGCAGTTGATACTTACAAAAAATATCTAGGAGAAGAAGCAGCGGCTTCTTTACCTGCTATTGGGGTGGAGTTTCCTCTTATTATTTCAAGAAACGGTGTAAAAGTTGCGCGTGCTGCCTTAGGAAAAGAAGAAGATGGTTCACTTATTTTTGCGGGTAATTTGCATGAAGGAGATAAAGTTCATTTTGGTTATGGAAATTCAAACATGATCTTAAAAGAATCAATTAATACCGCAGAAAGTTTTAACGATACCCCCGTTGAGTCAATTTTTATATATTCATGTATGGCAAGACGTAGATTTTTAGAAGATGCTATCTCTTTAGAGCTTTGTCCCCTTTCTAAACTGGCACCCACAAGTGGTTTTTTTACCTATGGAGAATTTTTTACTTCAAATGATTGTGAGCTTTTAAATCAGACCATGACTGTACTTACGCTTAGTGAAAACGAAGAGGTTAATAACAGCAGACGTGAAGATATTGAAGCCGTTAGTAGCCTTATAAGTGAAGCCAGTGCTACACACAAAGCTTTATCCCACTTAATAGAACAAACATCAAAAGAATTAAAAACAACCAATGAAAATCTTGAGGATTTAGTGGATCTAAAAACACAAGAGCTTCAAAAAAAAGTAGAAGAATTAGAAGCTGCTTCAAAAGTAAAGTCAGACTTTTTAGCAAGTATGTCACATGAGATTCGAACCCCTATGAATGCGATACTTGGGTTTGTGGATATTTTAAGAAAAGATGAAAGAGATAAGCAAAGACAAAAGCAATTTAATATAATAAAAAATTCAGGAAACACCTTGTTAACGGTGATTAATGATATATTGGATTTCTCAAAAATTGAATCAGGAAAAATGGAGTTTGAAAAGAGAAAATTTGCCACTAAAAAACCTTTTAAAGAGGTGGGATTGTTGTTTTTTGAAAGAGCCAAAGAGGAGGGGATAGATCTAAAAATAATTTTTGATGAAGACCTACCTCGCTTTTTTGTAAGTGATATTACTCGTTTAAAACAAGTTGCTTCAAACCTTGTAAGTAATGCCATAAAATTTACTGATAAAGGTGGAAGCATTACTATCCATACGGGTTTTGATACCCGTAAAAATGAATTGTACTTTTCAGTAACAGATACTGGAGTAGGAATTGATAACAATAACTTACATAAAATTTTTGATGCCTTTACACAAGAGGATAGTTCAACCACACGTAAATTTGGTGGTACGGGCTTAGGATTATCGATTTCAGCTGCTTTAATAAAACAGATGGGCGGAACAATCCATGTCCAAAGTCAACTAAACGTGGGAAGTCAGTTTTCTTTTTTTATGCCAGTTTCTCAAGAAGATGAAGAGATTGAAGAACAAGATGAGAAAGAAAATGTACTGACACATAAAAAATATTTGAACTCAAAATTAGAAGGAAAGGTACTTCTAGTTGAGGATAATAAGACCAACCAACTGTTAGTACAAATGCTTTTATCAAATGTAGATCTAGAAGCCGATGTTGCTCATGATGGGGTTGAAGCGGTGGATATGTTTAGACAAAACACTTATGATATTATATTGATGGATGAAAACATGCCAAGAATGAGTGGTTTAGAAGCAACCCATATTATTCGTTTGGAGGAAAAGCAAAAAGAGTTGATTGCTACACCTATCGTGGCTTTAACGGCTAACGCTTTATCGAGTGATAAAGAAAAGTTTTTATCCTCAGGAATGGATGAATTTATTCCTAAGCCTATCAACAATGAACTCTTTATCAGTATATTGCATAAATATCTTACGTGTAAGTTGGAGCAATAATTTTAAAGGGATACTACCTTTGCTCCAAATCCACCAAGATGTGGCGGTGCATCGTCAAAACCTTTTACCCTAGGGTGTGCTGTTAGAAAATTTTTAACGGCATAAGAGAGTTTACCTGTACCGATTCCATGATAGACTATTACTTCATCCCACCCGTTCATAAGCGCATCTGAAAGAAATTTATCGAGTTCATCACAGGCTTCATCTGCACGCATACCATGAAGATCACATTTCAGTCCCGCTTTTTTCTCTACTTGTACTTTAACATGGGTTTGTGGTTTTTTCTTTATAATTTGTGTGTGTTTAAGGTACTTTGTTTTAACTCGAACTGTCATCCCTTCGATCTCAACGATGGCATCTTTATTACCTTTAAGTGTTTTGATAATCCCACTTTGTGAGTGGTACTTAACACTGTCCCCAACCTTAAATTCTATATCTCTTTTGATTGCTTGCTTTTCTTGTAAAGGGAGGTTTTTATTTGCTTTATTCATTGCACGATGAATAGCTTTTGTGTCACCTGCACGTGCTGCTGATTTTGCTTCATTTATCGCAACATCGTAACTTTGTTTAAGGGCACGTTTTTGTTCATCTAACTCTTTAAAGAGGTTTTCTTTTAAGCTTTTTAATTCTCTTTGTTTTTTATGTAAATCCTCAAGTTCTTCATCCACTTTTTTATGTTTTTGTTTAAGTTCACGTTCTAACTGTGAACCACGTTCAATTAAGAGATTAAGCTTTTCAGAGTTGTCACCATAAACATTTTTGGCTTCTTTTACAATATGTGGTGCAATTCCATAACGGCTAGCGGTTTCAAAAGCGTAACTTTTTCCAATAATCCCTTGCATAAATTCATAAGTTGGTTTACGGGCATTTTCATCGTAAATAGCAGCCATAAGCTCCACATCATCTCTGTCTGCCATAAGTGCTGCAAGACGCTTATGGTGGGTTGTTACAATGATTTTTTGACCTTTTTTAATAAGCTCATCCAACATCACTTTAAAGAGTGCTGCAGCTTCATCTGAGTCGGTTCCAAGTTCTATTTCATCAACACCCACAAGGGCATCTCTTTGAGTGAAAATTTGCGAAAATTGTTGCATACGACCAGCAAATGTAGAGATGTCATTTTTTACATTTTGAGGGTCATCAATGATCGATAAAATCTTTTTAAAGTTTCCAAGTGAACTTTTATTGGCATTGATCTTCATTGGAATCATGTACTTTGCCATAAAAGCAGCCCCAAGTAAAGATTTCAAAAGCATGGTCTTACCACCTGCATTTACCCCAGTAATCATTAAAACATTTTTGCTGAAATCTACATTAACAGGTTTTGCATGGTGTAGGGCTGGATGTACAAACTCTTTTAAGACAAGTTTGGAATTTTTTTGAGATTTTACAATTTGTAAATTCATCGCCTTTGCAAATAATACCCTTGCTTGGTAGTTGTCAAAACGTGAAAATTCTTTGTCTATAAACTGAATAAAAGCTTGTAGATCTAAGAGTTTGGTTGAAAATTCTTGGGCATATTTGTAAAAAATACTCTCACGTTCTTGGTTAATAAAACGGATTTGTTCTTTTGCTTTTAAAATACTGTCGGGGGATACATAAAAACCACCACTACTACTGCGTCCAACAACAGCACCCTTTAAAACATGGTTAAAGCCACCACGTACAAGTAAACAGTCTTCATTGTTGACAAAATGCAACTGAGAGTCTATAAGATAAGGGCTTACTTTTGAAGAGGAGGTGATCCTTTTTAAAGAGATCGAAATATTGTTTTTTTGTTCTTTAATTCTTTGTGAGAGTGAAAATAGATCGGGGTCTAGGTTCTCTTCAAAATCGCCATCGTGGGTAAAATACTTTTCTATCTCTAAAAAATTTTCTGGAAATTCAAACTTTTGCATCCACTGACCAATAAGTCCATCGAGTTCACGGTTTTTAAAGTAACGAAAATAACGTACTACTTTTACAATTTCAAAGATCTGATCAAAATTGAGTACACCGCGTTTTTTCAAGTGTTGTTTTATTGTTGTAAATTCGCCAACTTTAGGAGGTGCATTAAACTCTATTTTGTCGAGTTCTTTTATGTATTTAAAGTGAAGTTCTTGATCACCTTCTATAAAAAGTTCATTGTTGCGAGAAAAAAAGTTTTTAAACGAGGCAATATGCTCGTTTAAATCGAGTTGAGAGATTATTTGCATGAAGAAGCACTTAACATCTGTCCATAATTTGGAGTGTTTTCTTTACCTATAAAAGTGTACGTTCCCGTACTTAAATCATACAATGATGAATTAACATCAACTCCCTGACATTTAACCGTTTTACCTTGGTTAAACTTAGTTACAACAGCCATCATGTTATCGCGCTGAGAGTATGAATATGTGTTAAAAGCAATAGCCGCTAAAATAATTGCTAAAACTATTCCTGATGTCATAGCTTTTTGTTTGTGGTTAAGTTCTGTAAAATAGTGCAGGCTTAAAAAGAAAAGCCCTACTACAATAAGTCCAAGAATATATGCCAAGAAAAATCCTCTATTGTATTTTTTGTAATTATATCAAAAACTATGTTACATGTTTTGAATAATAGATGGCAAAAGGGATTTGAATAACATAGGCAAGCATAATTGGGATAAGCATCGATGCACCAAATGAACCTATTGAAAAGGTAGAAATGATAAGTGCCAAGGTAATGTATCGGGTAATACTAAACCAAAAAGCTGATTTTTCTTCTGGTATTTTGGAGTTAAAACTAAATTTAGCAATCAAAAAATTAAGGATATAAAATGTTAAAACAGCGACAAAAGAGATTAAAATTAGTTCAGGTTCAAAATCATAGATTTCCAAAAGCAGTTGCGCATTTTGTAAAGAAAAAAGGTATAAGATAATTAAAAATATACTAACATTACTGATATAAGGGCGGTATTTATTAATGTAGTTAACAAGAGGTTGAGCAAACCAAACAAGAACCCTACTTGCTATAAAAGGGATTACAATTAAAAGAATAATAACACCACGAGCAAAACTACTAAGCATAATCTCATCTGAATAGTATGCTTGAAAATAGTTCTCTGTGTAAAGTCCAAAGATATGTAGCATCAATAAAGATAAAGAGATAAATACTATGTTAATAAACAATAAAATAAAGCCTATAGAAGTATTTGCCTGTGTTTTTTTGATCCAGTGCATTACCATGCCACCACCACTTAAAACAGAAAGTAAAAAAATTCCAGCAGCAATGCCAAAGTCACCAGTTGCCAAACCTATAACGAGTGCTAAAAGTGGCAAGGCTAAGAAATTTATTAAAAAACTCTTTAGTAAAATAACCTTATGTTCAATCACTAAAACAATCTCTTTAATCTTAAAGTTAAAGAGTGTTGGCATAATCATTGTTAAACCTGCAAATAAACAAATATCAGAACTAAATTGAAGTCCGTCTGTATTATACCCATAGCTTAAACCTAAAAAAGCCGCTAAAAAAACGAGAAAAATTTGCATATTATTGTTCACTCCAGAATGTTGTTAGATCACTTTGTATTTTTTGTATAGCAGAGGTTGCCTCTTCATAATAAACTTTGTCAAATTGAGAATCATCAATGTATGGAGATTCTTCTAAATTGTTTAGAATCTTTTTGCAATCCATTATTTCTAAGTTGGCATTGATCTGAACAACATTTCCAAGTGTTCCAATCACTACGGCAATAGATTCTTCATTTTGTAGATACTCAAAAGCCTCGTACATATCCATGTATTTTGGTGCTTGTCCGCCAAAAAATACGATGTAGGGTTTTATCTCAGAAGCATGACATAAGGGACAAGTATCAGAGCTGTTAAACTCTTTATACCCAATTTCAAAAATTTCACCGCATCCCATACACTCCATTTTTGTTAGTTCACCATGAACATGTATTACATTTTTACAACCAGCACGTTCAAAAAGGTCATCTACATTTTGGGTGACAATAATACAATTTTCTTGATATTTTTCTTGAATTAACGCGACTACTTCATGCGCATAGTTTGGTTTTACAGTTGCTAATTGCGTTCGTCTTTGGTTGTAAAATTTATGCACTTTGTCATAGTTTTTTTCCCATGTTAATTGGTTACAAATATCTTCAATTTTATGGTTTTCCCACAAACCATCTGCACCTCTAAATGTTTTAATTCCACTCTCTGCGCTAATCCCAGCACCACTGAATATAATAATTTTTTTATTTTTCAATTTCTTAATACCTTTGATCTACGTTTAAAGTACAAGCTGACAAATGGTGTCAATGAGATCTCTTTGATCTATTGGTTTTGCAATATGTGCATCCATTTTTGCTTGTTTTGTTTTTTCTATCTCTTCTTTCATAACCGCTGCTGTTAAAGCTATAATAGGGATATGGGTATCTGTTTTTCTAATATGTTGCGTTGCTTCAATTCCACCCATAATAGGCATCTGTAGATCCATCAAGACAATATCGTAGTGGTTATTTTGAAATTTTTCTAAGGCTTCTTGTCCGTTATTGGCAAAGTCGAGTTTCATCTCATACTCTTCTAAAATACCCATTACAACGAGTTGATTTGTTTTGTTATCTTCAGCAATTAATACCGATTTACCTTTTAGATTGTGTAGATCTTTATGGTACTTAATTTCTTGATTCTCTTTAGAATCATGGGTGGATTTTTCAAAACGGAGTTTAAAGTAAAAAGTACTTCCAGCTTTTTGAGTACTCTTAACGCCAATACTGCCACCCATTAACTCAACCAGTTTTTTTGAGATGGCTAGACCAAGACCCGTTCCTCCAAACTCACGCGTGGTAGAACTATCGGCTTGAGTAAACTCTTCAAAAAGTTGTTTTTGAACCACCTCACTCATACCAATACCTGTATCTATAATTGAAAAAATTAAACCAATAGAGTGCTCATCTTCTTCAAAACTTTCAATATTTAACTCAACACTGCCTTTTTTTGTAAATTTTATAGCATTGGCAATTAGATTTGTTAATACTTGTCTTAATCGTAAAGAATCACCAATAAGAGAATAGTTTTGTGTATTGATTATAAAGTCAAGCCCTTTTTTTTCTGCAGCATGATCAAAGGTATCGCTAATGGCTCGTAAAACATTTTGTAAAGCAAATGGTTGAAAATCTATGTCGAGTTTGCCTGCTTCTATTTTTGAAAAATCTAAAATATCATTGATTACGTGTAGTAGGGAACTTGAAGAACTTTTAGATTTATGCAAATACTCACGTTGTTTTGGTGAGAGATCTGTTTTTAAGATAAGATCCGTTAAACCTATAATTCCATTGAGTGGGGTTCTTATTTCATGGGACATATTGGCTAAAAAATAAGACTTTGCTTTGGATGCTGATTCTGCTTTTTCTTTGGCTTCTATAAGATCTTCTTTGGCTTGTATTTGAGTGGTTATATCGGTCATAATACCTTCTATAATATTATGATTATTTAGGTCTTTAATAATTCGACCATTTTCATGAACCCATCGAACATTTGAGTCTTTATCTAAAATTTTGTAGTTAATATCGTAAGTACTGTTGCTTTGAAGAGCGTGCATAATCTCTTTGTTAACATACTCTAAATCTTGTTCAACTATGATACTTCCAATACTTTTGTTATTAGAAATAAATTCTGACGCTTTGTAGCCTGTGATTTTTTCAATAGCATCATTAATATACAGCATGCTCCAATTTTTATCAATATTGCATCTAAAGAGTACATCGGGTATGTTTGATACAAGAGAATCATAATCTTTTTTCTTTTGAATAATCTCTTCTTGCATCTGTATTTTTTCGGAAATATCGATACCAATAGTCACCAAATAGTTAAGTGTTCCATCTTGATGTAAAATAAATTGATTTGACCATTCAAACATTCTACTCTCACCACTTTTTGAAATCCAAGCATTTTGATATTTTTGGGTTTCATTGCCTTTATGAGCTTTTGTAACAATGTCTGCAACTTTACTTCTGAGTTCAAGTGGAATAAAACATTGCCAAAAGAAAGGTTCACAAGCTATCTCTTTTTGAGAATAACCTAAGAAGTTTTCAGCATACTTGTTGACATGACTCATTGTTCCGTCAGATTGAACCACCGCAATAACGGCACTTGCGGTATCAATCATATTTTCAAAAAAATTACGCTCATTTTCGACTTGAACTTTAAGCATTTTTGTTTCATTGATGTCGGTGTGGGTACCTATGGCACGTATTGACTTTTGATTATTGTCTTTTTGAATAACCATGCCCCGTGCTAGAATCCACTTGTAGGTAGAATCCTTGCATAACATTCTAAACTCCACAGTATAATGAGTAGTTTCTCCAATTAATGTTTTTTCAACAATTTCAAAAGTTTTTTTGTAATCATCAGGATGGATCAGTTGTTCAAATTGCGCGAGTGTCCCTTGAATCTCTTGATCATCATAACCTAGCATCTCTTTCCAACGGTGTGAATAATAAACCTCATTGGTTGTTAGATCCCAGTCCCAAAGTCCATCACCATTCCCATCAATAGCAAATTTCCATCGTGATTCACTCTCTTTGAGTTTTGTTTGTAACTCTTCATCTCTAGTAATATCTCGAAGAGAGCCTGTCATTCTTATTGCTTGTTGATTAACATCTCGTATAATATCACCTTGTTCTCGAACAATTTTTGTTTTTCCATTGTTTGTTACAATTCTGTGTTTAATATCATAATTAAATTTTGGATCTTCTAGTGCACGAAGTACTGTGTTATGGACTTGTTCTTGATCATCAGGATGGACATAACTTAAGAAAGAGTCGTAGGATGCTTTAAAATCTTTTCTTTGTACATTAAACATGTTGTAGACTTCATCACTCCACCAAAGCGTATTATTTTTTATATCCCAATCCCAGCTTCCCATAGAGGTAATATTTTCCGTATGGTTTAGAATCTCATAAGTATCGCTTAACTCTTTAGAAGTGGTGTTTACAAGGTGCGCTAGAGCATTGAGGGTTAGATCTTCTTCAATCATCGAAATATCACAAATACTGAAATTTGTGAGTCTATCATTTTCACTTAAACTTAAAATAGTTGTTGTAATATTGAGTACAGAGGTAAAGTTATTTTTATAAAAAAACTCTCCATAGGCAAAAAACCCACTTGTAGGAGCTTGTTTTTGTAGAACTTCAAACTCTTTTTTCAACTCAGTACCCATTAGTTTCTTTCTACCCCCGCATGAATAGATAAACGTTGATTGTGTAGGAAATTCTTTAATCACATCGTATGTTTGCTTAATCCCAGAATTAAGAGTGTTTTTGTTTGAAAACCCAAATTTTACCTTTGTTCCAATTTTTAAATTACCTGCAAAAATTAAAGAACCGTCTTCTTGTTTTGCTATTGGTACACGCGCTATGTTAATCCCCTCTTTTTCAAATACTAAAGGAAACTCTATACCTGAGTTAGGCAGACCGCTTACAATGGCTTTACCTAAGTATTTTTCATATATATCGATTGTTTTAACATGATTTATCTCTTCAACGACATTGTCATGAGATTTTGTAATGGTCATATCTTGACCAATACCGTGCCAGTTTAATATATAGTGAGTATTTGCGATTAATTTTTTAGAACTTAAACTTGCAATAACACAGCCAGATTCTATAACCCCACTTTCGTTAAAAACAAAGGTTTGAGTAAATTGATCATTATCTCCTGCACGACCACCTGCAATAACAATATGAGGGTAGGTCTTAGAGATCTGATCCAGTGATTTTTCTACATTTGTATGAAGACCGTCACTAAAAATAATAAGTGCTTTTGTATCTTCATCTATTAAATTTTTTAAGGGTTCATTTAGATCTAGGCAGTTGTTTTTAGACGCAATTAACTGTGATTTTAGTGTGGTTGTATCAAAGGTCGAAAAAGAGATAACTATTTCTTCTTCATAGATCTTACCTTGTGAAATTTCACCTGTGGTTGTGGTACCAATAATTTGAGCTTGTGGTAATAATTGTTTAATATATGTTGATAGATCTAAAAGGGTTGTTTTATCTATGATACCTGAGAATATTTGGATTAAAATATTCTTATTGGTAATCATGTCATTTTTTAAAATAAACTCTTTTAAATCATGATGGGTACTAAAGTTAAAGTTGTAAGTTTTCATAAAAATATTATACTAAAAAAAAGCCTAATATTTTAAAAAATTATCCTGCACCTCGGATTTGATAAGTGATGTCACCAGCACCAAATCCAATTATTAAACCATTATCAAGTGTTTTTAGACTTTGGTGATCTTTCATAATGGTTATATTGTTATTGGCACGTTGAATATTGTCTGCCATTGTAAGGTTGTATTTTGAAAATTCTTTAATAAAATCTATATCACGACTAGCTTCTCCCGCTGACCATACAGGAAGAATAATAAGCTCATCCGCACCTTCAAAACACTTTGTAAACTCTTCTAAATTATCAATAGTACGAGAGTATTTATGGGGTTGCCAAATTGCGGTAATTTTGTCAAACCCTTTAAGTTCAGCGTATTCTTTTACCGAAGTAAAGGTCGCTTTTATTTCAGTAGGGTGGTGACCATAGTCATCGATAATCACACTGTTAAGTTCACTCCCTACTATATCAAAACGTTTTTTAATCCCTTTAAAGTCTAAAAGGTTTTTTCTAATATCTTCTATGTCCATTGCTTCATGGGCAGCTAAAATTGCTAAAGAAGCATCCAAAGCTATATGTTTTCCAAATCCCCACACTTCAAAGGTGCCTAGGCTTTTTAAGCTAAAGCGTGTATGAGGCTCATCGTCTTTAAGGACGTATTCTATATTGCTAATATCTTTACTCGGATAAAGCCATGATGCTTCTATTTCGTGTTGTAGTGTAGCTAAAAAAGGATCTTCAGCATTTAAGACACGACAAGGTGCAGATTTTATAAAAGTTTTGTAAGAGTCATAAAATCTATCATAATTATAATCGTAGTATTCCATATGCTCAGGTTCAGCATTAATAACAATAGCGCAGTGTGGATTTGAGTTAATAAAACTTCCATCACTTTCATCTGCTTCAAAAAGCATAATATTGTTATTTTCATTATAACGTACGTTTGAACCAAATGATTTTGCTTCAGCCCCAATAATAGCTGAACCACACATAATAGAGGCTAAAATAGCTGTGGTAGTACTTTTTCCATGTGCACCTGCAACAGAATAAACTTTTCTATCAGATAAAATTTGTTTTAATGCTTCTCTTCGAGCTAAGACCTCTATGTTTTTTGCTTTAGCGGCTAAAACTTCTGGATTGTCTGGACGAATAATTGCAGAGTGTATCACTAGATCTTGATCTGTGATAGCATCTTGAGAATGAGAAATAGTAATGTCAATACCAAGAGAACGAAGTTTTTTAGTTATTTTTGTATCACTTATATCAGAGCCACTTACCTCATGACCTAAAAAGCGCATATATTGAGCTAGACCAGAAATTCCAATACCACCTATACCAATAAAATGTATTTTCATTCGTTATCCTCTGTTTTTTTTACCTTATCTAGCAATTGTTGTGCCTCTTTTGTAAAAGCACTGATATAGAATGTTTCTGCTTGTTGTGTAGCATTTACATCGGCTATATTGTTCATAAAATCATCTAAAGAGATGTTTTCTTGTGCCGCATACCAATGCAGTGTTAAAGCATTTGAAAATTTTAAATCATCCGTTAATCCTGCTAAAACTTCAAAAAGTGCTGCGGCATCAATAGACGAACCAGCACTGTAGTTTTCTATAGCGTATTCGTATAAGGCACGAACAGTTGCAAAGTCTTGGATCTCTTGCATTTGCATTCGGCGATGTTCTTCAAGGGTAGTGGTTAGTCTTTCTAGGGCTAAGTCAAGTATGTTTTGGTAATAAGCATGAAGCGTTGTTTCATCAAAATATTCATTGGCATCTCGTTCTAAAATGTATAGAGCTGCTATGTCACCTTCATTTTGTGCATCGAATATTTTGTCTTTTAGTTTTGTTACTTCATTAGTCATTTATACATTCCTTTATTCTCTTAAGTGCTTCTTTTGTTTTTAGTTCATTTTCTACTAAAGCAATACGAACATAACCTATACCAGGGTTTTCACCTTTAGCATCTTCTCGGGCTAGATATTCTCCTGGCAATACTTTTACATTGTACTTTTCATAAAGTTTTTTTGTAAACTCAATGGCATTATCTACTTTTAACCAAATGTAAAATGTTGCTTCTGGAATCTCAATATTTAAGATCTCTTTAGCTAGGATAAAATTCTTTTTGTATATTTCTCGAGAACGTGCAACATGTTCTTCATCCATCCAAGCATCCGCTGCAGCTTGTTGTAAAGGAAGAGGTGAAGCACAACCAACATAAGTACGGTACTTCATGTATTGTTTTAAAATATCTTTATCCCCTGCAATAAAACCATTTCTAAGTCCAGGTGCAGATGAACGCTTAGAAATTGAGTTAATTACTAAGGTGTTTTTAAATTCGCTATTACCTACATGAATAGAAGCTTCTAAAAGGGAAGGTGTTTTTTTATCAGTAAAGATCTCACTATAACATTCGTCATTTAAAAGGACAAAATCATGTTTTAATGCCATTTTTATCCATTCTCCAAGTTCATCTATACTTAGAGTAGAACTGGTGGGATTGTTAGGAAAGTTAAGAATTACCAAGTCACATTTTGAGAGTTGTTCTTCATTGATCTGGGCTTTAAAATTGTTTTCTTCATTAAGATTAATATGAATGATTTTTGCACGTGATGCAATAGCAGCACCTTCATAGATCTGATAAAAAGGATTGGTAAAAGCCATGGTTGGATCTTTTTTATCAAAAAGCAAAAATTGAGGAAAATTAAACAGTACTTCTCTTGTCCCAAAAGTGGGAATTATTTGAGAATCTTCAAGTAAAACATTAAACCTTTGATGAAAAAATTTAATTTGCGCTTCTCTTAAGTAGATCTCTCCACTTGTTTTTGGATATTTTTTTAACATCGCTGAAGCATTGCTGAGTGCGTCTTGAATAAAGCTAGGCGTTTCAAATTGAGGCTCACCAATGGTAAGAACACTGGGTTCATAGTTTTTATTTGGTATAATGTGTTGAAGTAAATTATTTAGTTTTTCAAATGGATAGGGTTCAAAGTTCATCTTTTTACTTTTGTTTAAATTAATGCAATTATATCTAAAATTACTAAGGGAGAGGTTAATGAAAATTTTACTAAGTATCGTACTTATTATGACCGCTGTTTTTTCCTTATTTTTTGAGGTGGATAAAATTGCCCTTGAACTTTATTATCAAAATTTTGACAGGGCGGTTTATTCTTTTGCTTTGGCAAAAGGTTTAAATGCCATTATTTCAGTTATACAAAGTTCTGAGATTAACGTAAGCTTTTTTGTAGGAACAACCATAGGACTGGGACAAATACTCGATCCATTAAATGATCTTATTGAACGATTTTCTTGGGTGATGCTTGCTTCTTCGGTATCAATAGGAATACAACATTTACTTTTGGTTCTTGGAAAAAGTTTGTTTGTAAAATTCAGTGTTGGCTTTGGAGTTGTGTTTACGCTTTTAATAATGTGGATAAAAAAATTACACAATGTAAGGGCATTTTTAATTTTTGTCAAAATTGTTTTTTTACTTTTGATTTTACGTTTTGGAGCGGTGCTTTTCATCTATGCAAACGATAGCTTATACCACAATATTTATGAGCAAAATTATCAAAATTCCACTAATTATATAAGTGGATACAAGAATGACCTAGAAGAGATTCAAAAAGAGCATAAAAAGTTAGATACATATTGGGAAAAGTTTGAAGAAAATATGGAAGTTTTTTCTAAAAAAGTTGTAAAACTTATTACGATGTTCGTCGTAAGTACGGTGCTTTTTCCACTTGTTTTTTTATGGTTTTTACTAAGCTTAATTCGGTGGATTTTTAATCTAAAATTTGACGAAAAGAAAATTTTGATATTACTCAATAAAAAAGGATTAACATGAAAATTATTATCTCAGCAGTTGCGGTGTTTGCATTACTAGGATGTGGTGGTGATACGCCGAAGCAAACCACAAGTAACACAGCAACTACTCCTAAACAGACCAAACCTACAGGGATAAAACACACGGTAGCCCCAGTACGTAAAATTACTGGAAAAAGTTTATACCTCAAATGTGCAGGTTGTCATGGAAGCGATGCTTCAAAATCAGCCTTAGGAAAAAGTAAGATTATAAAAGGTTGGAGCAGTGTACAAATTGTTAGTGCCTTAGAGGGTTATAAAAATGGTACCTATGGTGGTAATACTAAAAACCTTATGCAAGCTCAAGTAAAAGAATTAAATGCAATCGATATACATATTGTAAGTGAGTATATCTCTAAGCTTTAGATTTTCTAATTTTCTTTAGGAAGTCCAAACTTTTGAGTAATTAATTCACCTTCTTCATTTATAAACAGATAATAGAGCATGTCTTTTTTTACACTTAGACCTGCTAAGTATCTAAGTGCTAGATTGGCTTGAAGAGATGCTATGTGCATTACTATTGGGGCTGCAATTCCAGCAGGAGTTTTTTGTATGATTTTAAAAGCATCATTGAAAGACGATTCGTTAATAAAGCAAACTTGACCATGAAAAGCTTCAACACTTCCATATACCCAAGGAAGGTTTTTTTCTTTTGCATAAGTATTTATGTCACCACGAGATGGAAGGTTGTCTGTTGCATCAATAATAAGATCAACATCTATCTCTTTTTTAGCCCAAGTATTAAAGTCACATTGATGAGCTATTGCTTTTACATAGGGACATCTTTGTTCAATAATTTCAGCATTAATAATTGCTTTATTTTTACCCTCATCACCAATTTTAAAAGCGATTTGTCTATGAACATTGTGACGACTTACTTCATCAAAATCTATCATATGGATCTCACCAATACCACTGGCACCTAAGGCAAAAGCTAAGGAACTACCCAGTCCGCCAGAACCAACAATAGCAATTTTTTTATTTTGAAGTTTTAATTGTGTATCCTCTCCCCAAAGTTGTACTTGGCGATGAAAATATTGCATCATATTAAACCCTTTTTATAGCAGTTTTGTGATAAAAAATGATTATATCATAAATGTTTAAGATATATGAGAAGTTATGGCTTTTTAGGTACATTTTCTCTAAAGCCCCACAGTTTCCTAGCTTGAACAACTTCACTGTGACTCATATCAACAATCATCAGTTCCTCTTTATTTCCAAGGTGCTCAAGAAGTTCTCCATGTGGAGAAGCAAGTAAAGAATCTCCATAAAAGTGCCATGTATAGTTTTCTTCTTCATATTCACCAATTCTATTAGCCCGTAAAATATAGAGATTGTGTGTAAATGCACGGGAGAGAATAAGTGATTTCCATCGTTCGTAGGAGTCAAAAGTTGATACGCTAGGAAGCAATAAACAGTCAATGTTTTTATCTTTTAATTTTTCAAACATCTCATCAAAGTGGATCTCAAAACCATTCATAATTGCAAATTTAAACCCATCTATTTTAAAAATAAGGGGTGTTTTTAAGCTTTCTTGTAGATTTGAAAAATATTTTTTTTCATTCCAATGTGGGTAATTTATTAACAATTGTTGTTGATAATATGAAGTAGAATTTGGTGCGAATTTTACTACGCATTTGTAAAGATTGTTTTTTTTAACTATAAGCATGGGTGCAATAATAGTAATAAAATAAGTAGAAGAAAGTTCTTTTAACATTTTTACTTGAAAATCAACTTGTTCTTTGATCATGCTGATACTCATTGATTGGAGTTCTTTAAAAAAAGGGTTGAGTATGTACTCACCTAAGAGTAAAAGTTTAATACCTTTTTTGTTCGCTATTCGAATGTAGTTATAAAGTTTTGTACTACTCATCCCTTGAGAACTTAGTTGCAGTACAGCTGCTTTCACTATACGTTCTTTATTTGGGTGATTTTTATTTGCGCTTCTTCTAAGATTTTTTGAGCTTCTTGAAGTTCTTTGATCCCTTTTTCATATGCTTTAACACTCTCTTGTAAAGTGATCTCTGGGTTCATTAACGTTTCAAGCGTTTTTTTAGCATTGTCTAATTTGTCTTCAAAATTGATTGTTTTATTCTCCATCTAGGGCATCCTTAATATAATGTTTAAATTTTTCCAACTCCACCAAAAAGGCATCGTGTCCGTAGTCACTTGGAATCTCAATATAGGTATGTTTTGAGTCTTGTATCTCACTCAGTAGTTGATCAAGATGTTGCATCTCTTGGCTTTTAAACAACATATCGTTACTAAAGCTTATCAGATGTAAGTTGGCTGTTATCTTTTTAAGCGCATCTGCAAGTGAATCAAATCCACGGGATAGATCGTATATATTTAAGGCTTTTGTGATGTAGAGATACGAGAGTGGATCAAACCACTTTGTAAAATTATAACCGTTGTATTCTAAGTAGGATTCAACTTGAAATTTTCCAAAAAGTTCATACAAACCATCTGTTCTTTTGTATTGGCGTCCAAACTTCTCACCCATAGACTCATGAGATAAAAAGCTAATATGTCCTGCCATACGTCCAACCGCCATACCACTAAGACCATTTTCTTTTATAAGTTCTGGATCATAATAGCCTTGTTTAAAGTCGGGGTCTTTTAAAATTGATTCAGAAGCAACTTTGTTAAAAGCTATTGCCCATGGTTGTGTTGCATAGGTTGTAGCTAGGGCAATGATTTTGTTGGCAAAATTTGGATAGTGAATGGCAAATTGTAAGGCTTGCATACCGCCCATGCTCCCACCAATAATAGCTTCTACACGGTGAATGTCTAAGCGATCAAATAAAATACGTTGGGCTTTAACCATATCTTTGATAGTCACAACTGGAAATTTATAACGATAAGGTTCATGATGGGGATGCTTTGGACTCATTGGACCAGTGGATCCAAAACAAGAACCGATAACATTGGTACAAATAACAAAATATTTATCGGTATCTATAACTTTAGCACTTCCAATAAGTCCATCCCACCAACCTGCTTTTCTTTCACCTTCATAGGTTCCTGCTGCGTGATGACTTCCTGTGAGTGCATGACAAACCACTATAACATTACTTTTATCCTCATTTAATACACCGTATGTTTCATAGGTAATATCATAAGGTTCTAAAATACGTCCACTTTCTAAATAAAGAGGGTTGGTAAAATGTTCAGTATGGGTTTGCAGATTTAAACTCAAAATGGTATGCTCTTTTGTTTATTAATTTTGTCATATTAAAAATATTTTGTAATTTTAGCAAAAATCTCTTAATATTTATTCATCTGTAACAATTGTTTATTTTATAAGGATATTTTATAACACTTTATTTCACTATAAGTGCAATAGTATTACAATGCCCGCATGGATATCAAACGCATAAGAATCATATTTTGGATAAGTTTATTTTTTGTTTTAATTAATACCGCAGTGTATTACATCACCACGGTGAATAAGGACCAAAGAGTTGAAGTGGAGTTAAACTCTCATGTAAAAGATCTTGAGGATCATTACAAAATTTTACTCCATTACCAAAATCGAATATCAGACGCTATTTATGAATCGAGTATCTTAGATCCAAGAGTCTTGGAGATCATAGAAGAGTCACAAGAAAATATTTCTGAGAGTCATTTAAACAACTTAAGAGAAGAACTTAATACAAGACTTCAACCGAGCTTTGAAACAATGAAAAAAAAAGGTGTGTCTATTTTTTTAATAGCCTTGCCTAATAACCAAGCTTTTTTACGACTACACAAGCCAACAAAGTTTGGTGATGACCTATCTTCTGTAAGACACTCAATCACAAGAGTTAATAAACAACGTAAAATTATACGAGGGTTTGAGCAAGGAAAAGTTTCCCATGCAATGAGAAACTTATACCCTATTATTACTAAAGCGGGGAAATATATTGGGGTAATAGATATAGGATTTGACAGTGCTTTGATTGAAGATGACATTAGTTCATTAAGTGGTGTACATAGTCATTTTTTAGTGCATAAAAATATTTTTACTCCTAAGGTATGGGAAAAAAATATATTTAAAGTAAATTATATGCAAAGTGCCGAGCATAAAGACTTTATGCTCACTTTAAATGCTCATCATTCTGAAGAAAAATGTATTATTGGGGCTAAAAATAATATTCTTGAGAATATTAAAGATGAAGTAAGGTTAAAAATGGACATAGGGGAGAAGTTCGCTATCTATTCGGTAGAAGACCTTGACAATGTCAATGTGATTACATTTTTTCCTATAAAAAATATTATTAATCAAAAAACATCGGCATGGTTTATTAGTTACCGTAAAAGTCCCTTTATTGCAACCACTCTCAAAGCTCGATTAATTATGAGCTTTATTATATTTTTGAGTTCCTTATTATTAAGCTATTTTATCTACCGAGTATTGAAGCAAAAATATATTTTGGATAAGCGGATATTAGAGCAAACACAAGAGTTAAAAGACTCAAATAAGAAGTTAAAAAACTTTAATAAAAAACTAGAAGAACATGTAGATCTAAGAACAAAAGAACTCTTAGAAGCTAATAAAAAAGCAAATGTTGCTTTAAAAGCTAAGTCGGAATTTTTAGCAAATATGTCACATGAGATCCGTACCCCTTTAAATGCCATATTAGGTTTTGTAGGATTTTTAAAAGAGGATACCAAAGGCAAAAAATCAGAAAAATATGTAGATATAATTGATAACTCAAGTAAAACACTTTTAAATATAATTGAAGATATATTGGATTTTTCTAAAATAGAAAGCGGTAAACTTGAAATAGATAAAGTTGATTTTAACACAAGAGCAGAGTTTGAAGTGATTACCCACCTTTTTGATGCAAAATGTTTGGAAAAAAATATCTCATTGTCATTAAATATGGATAAAAATTTACCTGAGATCATTAACACAGATCCTTTTAGAATAAAACAAATTATTTCAAATCTTTTAAGTAATGCGATCAAATTTACGGGTGAGGGAAAACGTGTTGAGATTAACATACATTACGAAGATACTCTTTTGCATATTAGTGTATTAGATCAAGGTATTGGAATACAAAAAGAGAAATTAGAACACATTTTTGAAGCCTTTAATCAAGAAGATGCTTCAACCACTAGAAGTTATGGTGGAACAGGACTTGGTTTAAGTATAAGTCGTGAATTGGTTCGTCTTTTAGGAGGAACACTTGAAGTTAAAAGTGAGGTAAATAAAGGCAGTGAATTTAGTTTTATTATTCCTGTGATTATTGGTAATAGTTTAAGTGATGAAATAAATCAAATTTTAGATATAGATTTTAATTACAAAAAAGTTTTACTCGTAGAAGATAATAAAGCAAATCAATTGTTTATGAAAATACTATTGGATGAGATGAATATTACCTATGAAATTGCAAATGATGGATTAGAAGCGGTAGAAAAATTTAAGTTAGAAAAGTTTGATGCCATCTTAATGGATGAAAATATGCCAAACATGAGTGGTATAGAAGCAACCAAAAAGATTTTAATCTATGAAACTGAAAACTATCTCAATCATACCCCAATCATTGCACTAACAGCCAATGCACTTAAAGGGGATAGAGAACGTTTCTTAGACGCTGGAATGGATGAGTATATGACCAAACCATTGGATAAAGACAAACTTACTAATGTACTAAAAAACGTCTTTAGTTTTTAAGCCTCTAAGGCTTGTTTCATATCTGCTATAAGATCCTGTGATGCTTCAAGTCCACAAGAGATGCGAATAAGTCCAGCAGGAACACCACAAGCATTCAACTCTTCAGTTGAGAGTTGTTGGTGTGTTGTGGAAGCTGGGTGAGTGATGATTGACTTTGAATCACCAATATTTACAACAAGCGAGTAAAGTTCAGTGGCATTTACTATTTTTTCAGCAGTTGCCATGTCTTCAACCTCAAAACTAAGCAAACCAGAACATTGACCTTCTTCAAAATATTTTTGAGCCATCTCATAGTTGGCATTACTTTTTAAACCAGGATAATTTACTTTTTTAACTTTTGGATGTGATTCTAAAAACTCAGCTAAAGCAAGAGCATTTTTAGAATGTTCACGCATACGTAAAGAAAGGTGTTCCATCCCTTGAATAAATAACCAAGAGTTAAATGGTGAGCTTACAGCTCCTAGATCTCTAAGTAAACTTAAACGTGCACGAAGTGAAAAAGGTGGAAGAGGGATGTCTGTATAAACAAGACCATGGTAAGATGGATCTGGTTCATTAAAGTGATCATAACGAGCATTGCCTTTTAGTTTTAGAACTAACTCTTTTCTTTCAACCATAATCCCACCAATAGCAAGTCCTTGACCCGTAGTGTATTTAGAAGCACTGTGTACAGTAATATCTATTCCATGTTCAAGTGGACGACATAAAACAGGTGTAGCCACGGTATTATCAACCACGCTTAATATATTATGCTTATTTGCAATACTCGCTATTGCATCAATGTCCGCAACATCAATACTTGGATTTGTTAATGATTCAAAAAAGATTACTTTTGTTTTATCATCCACTAAGTCTTCAATTTGTGAGGGTTGATGAACATCGAAAAATCTAGCTTCAATACCAAAGCGTTTGAGTGTATGAGCTGTTTGTGTTAGACTTCCACCATAAAGTTGTTTCGCACATATAATATTATCGCCCGCTTGGGCTGCATTGGCAATAGCAAAGAAAATAGCACTCATACCACTTGATGTTGCAATGGCTGCCGCCCCTTTTTCAAGCTGAGCAAAACGCTTTTCAAAAACATCAGTGGTTGGATTGTTTAAACGTGTGTAAATATTTCCTAATTCTTTTAGGGCAAAGAGATTGGCTGCGTGTTCAACATCACGAAATTCATAAGCAGTTGTTTGGTAAATAGGTACCGCCATTGTCCCTTGAGAGTCTTTTTCGTAGCCTGCATGTAGGGCATCTGTTTGTAGTTGCATTTATAATCCCTTAGTTATGATAATTTTTTTTAATAATATATTATCCAAAAATTATTAAATTTTAATGAGAGAACTTAATAGTTTAATAAGTCAGAATCTGTACAATGTCATTTAAATTAAAAAAGGTGTTTATCTGTGTATGAAAATGTAAGTTGGTTATCAAAATATAATATAGGTATCGTTAGTATAGATGAACAGCACCAAGAGCTTTTTGAGTTGTCAAATAAGTTCTTTGCTTTAAATGAAGATGACTCAAAAGAGGAATTTAAAAAGCTGATCTATGAGTTTAACAAATACATGGCAGTTCATTTTAAAGATGAAGAAGAACATATGCAAGAGATTGGGTATCCTGAACTTGAAGCACATAAAATTCTTCATAAGAACATTATTCTAAGAATTACCACTGTTTTAAAAGAATCAGGAAGTATCCCCACTATGAAAGCAAAAATGAAAGAAGTGGCTCGAAACTTTTTTATAGATCACATACTAAAGCACGATATAAAAATAAAGTACTTTTGTGATCATCATAAATTGGATGATAGTTTAGAAGATATTACGGATCAGGCTTTTAAATAGTTTCATCGTGGATTACTACGGTTCTTGCAAGTAGATCATGTAATCCTCTTTTGTCTTGACGAAAGCCAACCATAATAAAACCTATTAAAAAAATCAAAGTAGATACAATGTAGCCGAGTGAACGGGTAATGGCTTGTTTGTTGTCTATCTCTTTGTAGGTTAGGGCATCAACAATTTTAATATTACAATACTTTTTACCAGGAGTAGCTCCACGCCATCGCCTCCAAAATATAACCGTCACTGCCAAAACAACTATTTCAAAAAGTAGTTCCCACTTCATAGACATTTGAGGTGAATTTGTAAGAGCTTGTTGAGCATTTCCTGCCATGGCAGCTTTAATGTTTTGTTGGTATTGGGTAAAGTCAAACCATTCGCCACCGCTTAAAAAATAGATAACAACAGCGACGGGAAGGGCTAAAAAGAGGGTGTCAAGAAAAGATGCTAAAAATCGAATCCAAAATCCAGCATACTTTACTTCTGACATATTATACGTGGTAATTTGGTGCTTCAGCCGTGATTTGAACGTCATGAACGTGAGATTCTTTAAGTCCTGCACTTGTGATCTCAACAAACTCAGCTTTTTCCCAGAATATAGGAATATCTTTACTTCCACAATAACCCATAGATGCACGAAGACCACCCATCATTTGATGCACAATCCCTGCAATAGATCCACGAAATGGTACACGACCTTCAATTCCCTCAGGTACAAGCTTATCCGCAGCTGTTCCCTCTTGGAAATAACGATCGTTTGAACCTTTTTGCATAGCTCCAATTGAACCCATACCACGGTATGATTTATATTGACGACCTTGATACATTACAGTGTCACCTGGAGATTCTTCTGTACCAGCAAGCAGTGAACCTGCCATAACACATGATGCACCAACAGCAAGTGCCTTAGATAGATCTCCTGAGTATTTTAACCCACCATCAGCAATAATAGGCACGCCTAATTTACGACCAACTGCTGCACACTCATCAATAGCAGAAATTTGTGGAACACCTACACCTGCAACGATACGTGTAGTACAGATAGAACCAGGTCCAATTCCAACTTTTACAGCGTCAGCTCCTGCTTGAGCTAAAGTTTCAACCGCTTCACCAGTTGCAACATTTCCAGCAATAATATCTACCGCAAGTTCAGCTTTGATCTGTTTAACAGTATCAATAATACCTTTAGAATGTCCATGAGCAGAATCTAAAACTAAAACATCAACACCCGCATCTACAAGGGATTTTGCTCTGTCCATTTGTCCAACACCAATAGCCGCACCAACCACTAAGCGACCAAAAGCATCTTTGTTTGAGTTTGGATAAGCGATACGTTTTTTAATATCTTTAATTGTAATAAGACCTTTTAAAAATCCGCTTTCGTCAATAATAGGAAGTTTTTCTATTTTGTGTTGGTGCATAACATCTGCTGCATCATCAAGACTAATACCTGAATCAGCTGTTACAAGTGGCATTTGTGTCATCACTTGTGAAACAACCTTACGCATGTCTTTTTCAAATCTCATATCACGGTTTGTTAGGATTCCAAGTAGTTTGTTATGACCATCTACAACAGGTACTCCCGAGATTTTATATTCAGCCATAAGTGCATCGGCATCAGCTAGCGTTGCATCTGGATTAACAAAGATTGGATCAATAATAATCCCACTTTCAGATTTTTTAACTTTTTTAACTTGTTTACACTGAGATTCAATATCCATATTTTTATGAATGATTCCAATACCACCAAGTCTAGCCATTGCGATTGCTGCACGGTGTTCTGTAACCGTATCCATCGCTGCTGATACCATTGGAATTTTTAGTGAAATATTTTTTGTCAGTTTTGTTTCTAAGTTTACCTCTTTTGGTAATACTTCTGAATACTTAGGGATTAAAAGTACATCTTCGAATGTTAATGCTTTTTTACGTATGTTCATGGGAATCCTTTTGAGCTGATGTTATAATTTTGCAATTATATCTATTTTGTGGTTAAAGAGTGCTAAAATTAAATGACAAGCGTATCTTTTTTAAGGAGATGCTTATTATCGGTTATAATACAATCTCATAATAAAGATTAAGGAAAGAAAATGTATGCAGTTATATTTGAAGTAAAATTAAATAAAGGTGCTAAAGATGAGTATTTGTCAATCGCTTCTGAATTAAAAAAACAATTAGTAAAAGTGGACGGATTTATATCTATCGAGCGTTTTACTTCTTTGGTAGAAGAGGGTAAGTTATTGTCCCTTTCTTTTTGGCAAAGCAAAAAATCTATAGAAAATTGGAAATCTAATTTAGACCATTTACAGGCACAAAGAAAAGGTAAAAAATCATTATTTGAAGATTATAGAATTAGAATAGCGCATGTTGAAAAAGATTACACGCTTCAAACGAGTGAATTGTAGTGATTATATGACAATTTGAAATATTTTTATTGAAAAAATAAAATATTCACTAAAGTATTGCAAGGAGATTGTTATGAAGCAGATAGATATACAATATTACAAACACAATGGTGTTGATATGATTATGGGTTCGTTTGAGGGTAAATTGTGTCTTTTAGATTATACTTATAGAAAACAAAGAAGCAGAGTCGATGAAAGACTAAAAAAAGGTCTAAAAGCGGAGTTTATTGACAAAGACAATGAGATTTTAAAACGTACAAGAGAACAACTCAATGAGTACTTTAGTATGCAAAGAAAAACATTTGACATACCTTTGCATTTAGTGGGTAGTGAATTTCAAAAAAGTGTTTGGAATGCTTTGTTGAGTATCCCTTATGGTCAAACCAGAAGCTATAAAGAACAAGCGGGTATTGTGGGTGATGAAAAAGCGGTGCGTGCCGTAGCAAATGCCAATGGAGCCAATTCAATTGCCATTATTGTTCCTTGTCATAGAATTATAGGAAGTGATGGAAAGTTAACAGGATATGCCGGTGGATTAGCACTTAAGAAAAAGCTTTTGATACTTGAGAATAATCTCTTTAGTTAATAATAAAGATCGAATGACTTTACACAGAAAAGAAAATGAATATAAATATATTAGATAAAAATAAAAATTTTAACATCCTACTTGCAGGTATTTTAAGTATTGTTGTTGGGGTAGGGGTAGCAAGATTTGCTTTTACCACTTTACTCCCACCCATGCTCGAAGATTTTTTAAGTGTGAGCAATGCTGGACTTTTTGCATCAATAAATTACGCAGGTTACTTAAGCGGAGCAATTTTTAGTATCTTTATGAAAGACATAAATACAAAAGTTCGTTTCTTTGCAATAGGTATGATCTTAAGTGTCTTAAGCACCTTGGTTCTTGCAACAACAACCGATACAACATTTTGGTTTATTTCCCGAATAATAGCTGGTTTTGGTTCTGCTATGGTGCTTATTGTGGGTGGAGCAATTGTTATGTTAAAGATCAATTATGAAGATAAAACAAAGGCAATGGGCATACACTTCTCAGGTATTGGGGTGGCAATTACGAGTACTGAACTGATTAGTCAGTATGTTTTACAAAATGGCTCTTGGAGTGAGGCATGGATGGCTTTAAGCGTTGTTGCTTTTGTGGTTTCTTTTTATGTGATCTATATACTTTCTTTTGATAAAGCATTAAAAAAAGAAGCGCAAAAACATAAGGTTTCTAAGTCCATGTTCACCCCTTACGTTATTTTTTTAATACTGGCTTATTTTACAGCAGGGGTAGGTTTTGTCGTACAAGCTACTTTTTTTCCAGATATTATTAACTCACTTGATGGTCTTGCAGGTTATGGAAGTTTAGGTTGGCTTATTGTAGGTATTTCAGGGATTCCATCCGCTGTTGTTTGGATGCGTTTAGCACATAGATTTGGCAGTGTTGATGTGATTATTGTGACGTTTTTTTTACAGATTATTGGTATTTTAATACCTACGTTTACAAACAACATATACATGAACCTTCTAAGTGGTGCTTTGTATGGAAGTACATTTATCGCTCATGTAGCACTTTTTATGCACTATGGTGGAAAGTTGGCGGGGAAAAATCCTGTTATATTAATGGGATCTATGACAGCTGCTTATGGGGTAGGACAAGTTGGTGCTCCATTATACAGCGTGGCATTGTTTGAAAAATATGGTAATTACAATGCTTCTTTGTATGTAACAGCGGGTATTGTATCTTTTGGAATTGTGTTTTTAGGTATGGCTAAAAGAAGTAAAAGAAAAAGTTTAAAGGGTTAATAAAACCCTTTAAACTTTTTTAGAGTAGTTGACTTCTTTTTCGAGTGAGAGTGCTCCATCAAAAAGAGTTTGTTCTTCGTATGAATTTGCTATTAGTTGAAGACCAACAGGCATACCATTGTCACTTTTACTTATTGGTAAAGAGATAGCAGGAAGACCAGCAAGGTTCACACTAATAGAATATAGATCACTTAAATACATATCCATAGGATTTTCAAGTTCACCTACCTTTGGAGCAATACCTGGAGCAATAGGAGAAAGTATTAGATCCACATCTTCAAATATCTTTTCATACTGATCTTTTATCATGTGTCTTGTTTTTTGAGCTTTAACATAGTACGCTTCATAATATCCACTACTAAGTACGAAGTTTCCAAGCATAATACGACGCTTTACTTCATCGCCAAAACCCTTTGAACGGGTTTGAACAAAAGTATCTTCAAGGTTTTTACCTTCTACACGGTTACCATAACGAACACCATCATAACGCGCTAAGTTGGTAGCAGCTTCAGCTGTTGCTGTGATGTAGTAAGCAGAAATATCAAATTTTGCATCCATAAGCTCATAGTTAAGAACTTCATGACCTGCATTTTCAAGCGCGCTAATTGCTTTTTCATAAGCATTTCTTACATCGACACTGGCATTTTCAACATGTTTTGGTAAAACGGCAATACGAAGTTTTCTACTTGGATCTAGCTTCTCACACACTTTGTCATTTTTAGGTGCTGAAGTGGAGTCTTTTTCATCATGACCTGAAATAATGTCATAAAGAATTGCTGCATCTTCTACGTTTTGTGTCATTGGACCAATCTGATCTAGACTTGATGCGTATGCTCCAAGCCCGTAACGACTTACACGACCATAAGTTGGTTTCATCCCAACTATTCCACAAAAAGAAGCGGGTTGACGTATAGATCCACCTGTATCGGATCCCAATGCTGCAATCGCAAGTCCAGCTCCAACAGCAGCCGCAGATCCACCAGAACTTCCACCCGGTACATACTCCGCATTATGTGGATTTTGTGTTTTACCATAAAAGCTTGATTCAGTAGTCGAACCCATAGCAAACTCATCCATATTGGTGCGTCCAAACGGACTAAGACCTGCATGTTCCATTTTTTGGATAACGGTTGCATTGTAGGGTGCAATATAACCTTGAAGTATGTTTGAACCAGATGTAACTGACCAATCTTTAACTTGAATATTGTCTTTAATAGCTATGGGTACACCCTCACCAACATTCTCAAGTCCAACATAAGCATTTAAGTCTGGATTTGCTTCGATTTTTGCTTTTAAATCTTCTTTAAATTTTGCTAATTCTTCTTTGTTTAATTTTAGGGCTTCTTTTAGAGTTATCACTAATATTCCTACATCTATAAAATTATTTTTTGTATTATATCTCGTGTAGGGTTAATAAGAAATTAAGGTTATATCTCGTTTTTAAATTACTCTTTTTTAGGTTCAATAATTTTATTAATTTCTTACTTAGTAGGTATTATTCCGTATAGTTTGCAAAGGCACCCTCAACACTTAATACATTTTTATACTTTGTTGGTGTAATACGAACTTTTTTTGTACTTAGATCACACACCGCTAACCTAAAACTTGAACCCATATAAGGTTCTATAATACAAAGAATTTTATTAGCAATTTCTCTTGTAGCATGAATATCACCTTGAAGTGTAGGAAAATAGTACTGTGGGTAACTTAATGGTGTTATTTCAACAATATCTACGCTTTTCCTTTTTTCTAATGTAGATGCTATAAGGGTTGCATCATCTAAGTTGTCAAAGTGTATGCACCAATCATCAAACTTTTTATTAAAATGCTGTAAGTCTTCATCTAAGAAGCCACCTGCAGGAGATTGCAAAGCAAATATAGACATAATTTTTTAAAACCTTTTGTTAATTTAAGATAGAATACTACCATAGGAATGCAATTAAAAGGGAAATAATGAGTGAAAAAGAACTACTGGATCTACTTAAAAACTACAAAAACAAAAATAACATAAAAGAGAAGCTTCCCTCAAATCATGTTCAAAGTATTGAAGATCTAAAAAGGGTTTTTAATTACGAAGTAAATGTGGAAAATTTGTACGCATACAAAGAAGCAATATCTTATATTATTACCCATTTAATAGATCAAGAAGTGATGAAGGTATCTAAAGTAAAAAAACTTCTTTTAGAGCTAAACCAATTTATGGTAGAAGTTTTAGAGAAAAAAATACAAGAACATTATTGGTACGATGAACATAGCCTAGCAAGCAATGGTTTGTTTAAACTTAAAAAAACAATAGAAGATATAGCTATTTAAAAGAATTCCATACATCATTTTTATTAAAGTACCAAAGCGCAAAGGGTGTTTCAAACACAAAAAAAGTGATCATGCTAAACCAAAACCAATCAAGCGTTGCAAAAAGAGCATTAAACTCAATGAAAGTATCGTAAAAGAGATAGGCAGATATGCTCATGGCTACCACAAAAGAGATCGCATCATATTTTGCTAGATCGACTCCATTGGATCCAGCCACACGAGGAAAGAACCAAAGATAGGAAAAGGAGAGTATGCTAAGGTTTAATAAGATGATGACAAGTTCGGGATTTTGCATTTAAGAGTATAACCTGCTAGACCATAAACATCATTTGAGATAAAAACACGATGATAATAACTAAGCTAAAAGGTAATAAGTGCCCTTTAAATACAAATGGCTGAATACCAAAAAAAACTTGAAGTACACCTCTTAATCCAAGCCAAAGACCTAAAAAAGCTTTTATAGCGAGTAAAATTTGAAAGTTTGTTAAACCATCATCTGCAATGGTTCCAAAGTTAACGTGTATCAAGTAAAGACCACTGATAACTGCAAGTACTAGGGCTTTTGGAACAAGGGCCTTTGTAAAATGTGCAAAGTGTGAACGAACTTCGTTGTATTTTTGATCAGAGAGAGTTTTTTTCATACGCATTAAGATGAGGTTGTCTGTAAAAAGAAAACCTCCATAAATAAACACTGAAAAAAGGTGTGTAAGTTTTGCTAGGATGTAGATCACTACTTTAGTTCTTGAAGTGCTTTTATAACATCGTCTAAGTTGTCTAAAGGAATATGTACTTTCCATTCTGGTTCATTTTCTTTACCTGCTAAGGAAATACCAATACTAGCTACTGAATGAGATCCAGCTCCATAAGGCTCGTCTAGTTTAGTTACAGAGATCAGACCTTTTTTTGTTCCACTGAGTTCAATTGTTTTTGACATGTTGTATCCTTTTTTGTTAAATATAAAAATAGTTTAGCGGTTTTGTGCTAAACAATCAATAGTTTAGAGGCTTTTTTTTAGAGTTTAAAAAAGTGTCCCTTGTCTTGGTAGGAAGTTGAAAATTATAAGTAGAATATTTTCTAAGATATTTAAGAAGCCAAAATATGAGTAGTGACTTCTTTAACATATTGCTATATTACTACATTCATTTCATTTTTTAAATATTCTATGAAGTCATTTAAAGAAGATTGATAACTTTCTTTTTTTAATTTATTTCTAATGTTTAAACTGTTTTCTTGAACCTCTTTATCCCCAATAATACATATTAATGGATTCTTGTCTTTTTCTGAATTTTTGATTCTTTTATTTAAGCTATCATTAGAATTATAAACTTTTGCATGTATATTGTTTAGTAATAGTTCTTTTTTGAGCTTTTCAATGTATTGTAATTGAGATGTACTTTGAGAAGAGATTGGTACAAAAGCTAACTGATTAGGTGAAATACAAATAGGTAAAATACCTTTATGTTGTTCGAGTAAAATTCCTATAAATCTTTCAATACTTCCTAAAATAGCTCTATGAATTATTACAGGAACTTTTTCTTTACCTTCATTGTCTATATAACTCATATCAAATCTTTGTGGTAAATTAAAATCTATTTGAATACTACCTAATTGCCATTCTCTTTTGTGTATGTCTTTAATTTTAATATCAATTTTTGGTCCATAAAAAGCTCCATCACCTTCATTTAATTGATAACTTTGTCCAAATTTTGATAAAGCATTTTTGATTGAGTTCTCTGCTTTTTCCCAATTACTATCATCTCCGATTGATTTATTAGGTCTTGAAGAAAAATCTATACGATATTCAAAATTAAAGAAGTTTAATAAAGATTTTATAAAATCAAGTATTGCTAAAATTTCATTTTCTATTTGTTCAGGCATACATACAATATGTGAATCGTCTTGAACAAATTCCCTAACTCTAAATAATCCATGTAAAGCTCCACTTAATTCATTTCTATGGACTTGTCCAAATTCAAAATATCTTATAGGTAGTTCTTTATAAGATTTTATACTATTTTGATACATTAAAATATGCATTGGGCAATTCATTGGTTTTAATAGATAATCTCTCTTCTCAACTATGGAAGGAAACATATTTTCTTTATAGTTGTCATAATGCCCAGATATTTTCCACATTGTATCTTCCATCATCGCTGGTGACTCGACATACTCATAGTCTCTTAAAATATGAGACTTATAAATTATATTTTTTAGATTATTTTTTAGTTTTGACCCTTGCGGTAACCAAAAAGCCATTCCTGGACTTAGTTCACTAAACATAAACAACTCTAACTTTTTTCCTAACACCCTATGATCCATATCATTCATTTTTTGCATAATAATTTCCTTATAAGTTTGCAATTTGATATTGTGATTTTAAATATTTATTATGTATTTATATAATATTTGAAGGTAGCCACACATAATTGTAGGAGGGGTACATTTTAATATTATCTAATTAAGAAATAATAACAATAATAAATATTTTAAACAGTTTGATTTCTTACGAGAATAATTAAAATTTATTTAATTATTAAAATGTAAAGGTGGTGGTAGGAATAATGATCGTGTTGAAATTATTTTGGATTATGATTTTCATAATTATTCCTTTTGTATATTAAGATAAACACATAATATAAGAAAAACTAAAAAATGTCAATACAATGTATTAGTTTATACCATATATTGAAAATTTAGTTAAAAAAGTGTCCCTTGTCTTGGTTGTGTCTTTAGATTTTTAGTAATACACTCGACGCTGTTGTTTTTAACATTGTTGACAACTTCACTTACTCTAAAGTACTTTATTTTATCACTTGGAAGTGGTATGAAAAGTGTGTTTAGTTCATTGTAGTTACTTTTATGATTAAGCCACAACTCCCACTGGTTTGATTCAAGGATAACAGGCATACGATCATGAATAGTTGCTATTTTTTCGTTTGGCTGGGTTGTTAATAGGGCGCATGTTAGCAGGGTTTCTTCTAGTGCATTGTCATACCACGATTCATATATACCCGCAAATACAAAATAATCTCCATTTGCAGATACGACAAAATGAGGTTGGCTTTTTTTACTTATGGGATCTTTTTTCCATTCAAAGTAGCCATTTAGAGGAATTAGGCATCTTCTTTGTTTGTAAGCTTCTTTGAAACTACTCTTCTCAAATACACTCTCACTTCGTGCGTTTATTTGCATACTGCTACGCTTCGATGCCCAAGATGGTATCAGCCCAAAGTGTGCATAAGTATAAACCTTGGTGTTTGTGTAGATAGCTATGTTTAATGTGGGAGCAATATTGTATTGTTTATTTAAGACACCTACAGTATCTCTAAATGAGCCAAATTTATTTGAAATATCTTGCTTAAAAGCAACATCGTCAAACATACTCAATCGTCCGGGCATTAGCTTCCTTTTATCTTTATTTTACCATTTTAGTTTGAATGTACAAAAGAAGTGTATACTTTCATAAAATAATTAAGGGATTTTAATATGAATAGACAAAACAAGATTCAAATGAAGCATGATAAACGTCTAAAACGTGCCCGTGCAAAGTTGAAAAAATCCTCTAAGGAACCTTATATCTCAAAAGCAGATAGAGCAAAGATGGAATCAGAAAACTCTGAAGTAGAGGATAATGTAGAAAAAGAGAGTTAGAAGTTTTTTCACGGTTATATTTTAGTTCTTCTTTGCTCCCATGCTTTGCGTGGGAGTACTTATTGCTATTTTTTGTAATTTCTTTGTGTTAATTTTTTTGGATTTTGTTTAGTATGAAATATAGCTAGTATCATTATTGTGTTTTCATATTGTTCATATATTATGATGTATGGAAACTTATTTAGTATGACTTTTTGAGATGTTTTAGTTTCATATTGATATAAATTTGGTGAATTTAGTATATTGTTAAACTGTTTGTCAATATAAGATAAGAATTTTTTTTCTAATATTGGACTTATTTCAAAGTAGTAGTTTAAGGCGATTCTTAAATCATTTTCTGCAAGAGGATGTAGTTTTAAAGTCAAAACTATCTTTCTAAATCACTTTTTATATCATTCCAATCTCTACCTATAGAACGATTTTCATGAAAAGAGTTTATTCTAGAATAAAGCTCTTTTTTTTGTTCTTCACTAAGTTCAGAAGTATTGTTTATTTGGGAGAAGTCATGTATATCATTATCAACAATGAAATTTAAAGCTTTCATTATCTCATCTTTGGAACTATTAAAAAATTTTTCAATTTTCGGTTCTTCAATTGATAGTTGTATCATAATTCTTTCCTGAAATTTTTTTTATTATGTATTATAACATAACGGAAGTTCTATATAAATTCTATCAATTCTCGATCTATGCTTTGCATGGAGTACGTACTTTATTTGTGTATTTAATATAATCTACATTCAAACCTACAACGTTGAAACGAATAAATATTTTAGTTCTTATGTCTTTTTATATCTGTTTGCTGCTTCTTAAAAAAACTTAAAATCATACATCTAAAGATAGTCCATGCTTTTTTAATACATCGTTACCATCTATAAGTTTTTTATTTGAGTTTAGTCTATCTCTAATTTCTTCATATATACCCATGTCTTCAAGTAAGTCCATAACTTCTGACATCTTCTCATACTCTTCTACAGATAGTATGACGGCATTTAACTTGTTGTTTTTAAGAACACCAATCTTTTCAACAAGACCATCTTTTACTTTAGAGATGTACTCTCCAAACTGTTTAGATATTTCAGTCGCAGATGCTAATTCATTTTGTGTAAATGTGTTTTATTTATGTAGTTAGTCTGCATTCCAACGTACAACGTTGGAACGAGTAAAATTGTTTGTTCAACATTTTTTGCATATCCTACACTAGACAACAATCCTATTGCTATCAATCCTAATATAAATTTCTTCATTAAGAAATCTCCAAAAATTAAATTTACCAATTTACTCTCATAAATAGGCATATTCAAATTTCTAGACAATATAGCAACTTGGATATAACGACTGTCGTGAGCAATAATTTTCCCGCTAGGGTAAATTATTGGTCTCCTCGTACTTGTTATCTATTCCAACAAGTTTAATATCAGTTTTAAGTTTTCTTCCACCTGCTATTTCAAAACTATTATTTTCATAAAATGATAATGTTCTATCAAATTCTGGTAATGGTGGAGTTGTAACTTCTAATCTTTTCCAATTTTTTGAAACAGCAAATTCTTTTGCTTTTTTTAATAATAATTTACCAATATTTGAAGAACGATACTCTTCTTTAATATATAATTCTGGTATCGTTCCATACGCACCCTCTGCATATAAAGCATAACTTTCATACATTGAAATAAATCCAATGGATTTATTTTTTTCTTTAGCAATGAAAACAAAATAAAGATTTTTTGATATTAAGTCTTCTGCTCTTTTTTGTGTTTCTTCTTGATTGAAATTAAAAGCTTTAATATCTATCTTATTCATAATCTCTTGAAGTAATTCGCCAGTCATAATTGATAAATCTAATGAGTCTGCTGTTGTTGCTTTTATTATTTCAATATTCATTTAATATTATTTCCTCTTTTAGATAACGACTGTCTTGAGAAATACGAATCCCCGCTAGGGTTCGTATTTCTCTCCTAGTACTTGTTATACATCTTCAATATGTTTACCAATATTAAAAAAAAGCAATAGATACCAAGCAGACATCAACACTACTTCAAACAATGTAGTTGGTAATAATTCTTGTTCAGAAAAATTAAATTCCCAATAGATTATCAATGCTATCATCAGTGGAATAAAATATACTATAAATCTAATGCTAACAACAAAACCAATTAAAAAATATTTTGTCAAAAAGTTATTGCCATCTTTGGCACCATTTTTTTTATACACATAAATTGTTCCAAAAATTTGGATAATTATTGCCATTATAGATAGAACATAAGTATATGTGTTTACCTCACTATCTTCATATGGCAAGTATGCCATTATCTCTGTTAAAAAAGTATAGAATGCAACTGAGAGAATGATATATGGAAATATCTCCTCATCATTCATCTTTTTATCTTTTATATCGTTTTTTAATGCATCGATTTTCCAAAAGTACATTTATTCTCCTTGTGTGTATAACGGTTGAGGAGAGCAATATTTTACCCGCTCTTGGGTCAAATATTGGCTCCTGCGTTTTGTTATAAGCTTTATCTAAGTAGTCCAATTTTATATAAAAAAGTTGAACCAACTATCATTGGTTTAAATATTGCTCTATTGTTTATTTTTACCTGAGAATATAAACCATCTTTTATATAATCTAATTTTTTATTAATAAATTTATTTTTTTGTGACTTCAATAATAATGTTGTATCTATAATGTGCATATTTGGTAATGTTAGCCAAACATGTAAATAGACTTGGTCATTACTAATACCTTTTTCTATTTCATTTTTTAAAGATTGTACAGTCGTTTTGTATCTTGCTTTTCCAACTTCTATAACATCCCCAATTGTTATTAATGCTGGAATACCATGCTCTTGTAATAGTTGCTGTAATGTATATGACATTGCTCCACAATCTGATATTGTAATTTGCCTTGGTATATTGTGATTATCTCTTAACTCAATCATTTCTAATGCTAGTTTATTGATTAATTCTAAATCAACAACAAGATTTTTATTAATTTTAAATTCATTGTTTTCTAAACCTAATTTTTCTGTTCGTTCAATTGATTTTATAATGAATTGTTCATATTCTTCTTCATGATTTGATTTCATGTATATCCTTGCTTATAACGGTTGACTCTAGTCAATAAATGACCGCAAGGGCATTTATTGGTTACGAGATTTTGTTAGCATTTTTACTACCTTAAATATCCTTTTTTATTAATTTCTTCAATAAAATAGCTGATATTATAAATAAAAATAGTTCTACAATTAGCCCAGGTAACACAATAAGTGTAAATGGTTCAATATAAAACATATCTAAGCCAACAGGATATATGATTTCTAAAGATACTCTTGCTATCCATAAAACTATTTTAATGATTAAGTAATAATATAGTACCTCTTTAATCTCATTTATTTTTAATGATAGCAAAATTGTAGTCGCACCAAATGCAATTAATAAAATTCCCACAGCATAAGTTACAAGCAAAACATAATCTGATTCAATTTGATTTAGTTGTTCGAATCCATTTGATTGATATATAAAAGAAGGCATTCCAAAATGTAGGAATCCTACTAGTATCTCAACTACTCCTGCTAGTACTAAAATGAGTTTAATTTTATTTTGCATTTTTACTACTCCTGATAATTATTATATGTTATTCTTGACATTCAAAGTAGCCTGATTTTACTAATTCATCTGTTTCTTCTACTCCAGGTACTATTGTTGCCCAACCTTGAGTTATAGCATTACGTAAAAGAGTTATTTCTTGATGCTCTTTAGAATAATACCAGTCTTTTGCAGATTGAAAATCTTTAAATTCTAATATAACCATATTAGGTAGAGTTTTACCTTCAACAGCTTTTACAGGACTACCTACTATAACCTTTGCTCCATATTTTTCATTAACGGGTATTGAACTTTGAGTTAATTTATCTATTTTACTTCTATCTGTTATTTTATAATTAAATACTACGTAGGCTGACATGAATATCCTTTTTATTTTTATGCTAACGACTGAATATAGCCAATAAATTTCCGCTAGGTAATTTATTGGCTACTATATCTTGTTAGCTTTTTGTATTTGTACATCATCATATGATTCCATTACGGTAATAACAAAGTTTCTAAACATATTTAACTCTTCATTTTTCAATAAATAGAACTTATCTACTTTCAAAGTTTTATTTTTAAATAAATCATCTATATCCATTAAACTTTTATTCATAATATCTAAATCTTCTAAAGAATTTTTAAAGCTGTCCAATTTACCAGCGATTTTATTTTTATTTTCTTGCGTTAATATTCCATGGCTATGAGAATATAAATGTCTGAGTTGAGTATACAGCTTCCAAAGTTTTACATTTCCATCATTAGTCATGAATCCATTATTTTCAATAATTTCTTTTATTTCAGGATATGAGTCATATAATTTACTGATTAATCTATCTGATTCTATCAATTCATCAGATTTTATCGATTTATCATCTTTCATAATTTGAACCAATACCATCTCAAATGTGCTATATAAGAATAAAAACTCCCAAATATTAAGAAATCCTCTTATTAAACTATACCAATTTTTTACATTTGTAGTTTTTAATAAATTATCAAGATTTATATCTATTTCTTTATTCATCTTTTCATCTAATTTAACCCCCATGCACATGAGATAAGCATTCATATCATGAAATCTTGCTTTTATCTTTTCATCTATTATTTGTGGGATAAAATCCTCTAAGTCATATGCACGAAATTCATCTTCATTATTTATTGTAAATATTTCTTGTTCATTTGAATTATCAATACTAATTATGCCTTTTTTTATTAATTCATCTTTTTTAACCAATAGTATTTGTTCCTTAGAAAATAATTCTATAAAACTATCCATATATGAAATTAATGTTAAGTTTGTTAACTGTGATAAATAAAAAGTATTATGAAAATTTTTATAAAATATTGAAGAATTATCCGAAGGCTTTTTTAAATTTGGAATATATGAAGAAAACATTAAAATCCTTTATGAAACTGTAAGCTAACGTTTGTCGTGAGCAATAATTTTCCCGCTAGGGTAAATTATTGGTCTCCTCGTACTTGTTAGACTTACTTTTTTATAGCATCTACAAGTTTTGATAGTGACGCTATAGAATTACTATTCTCACTTGCATCTAATTTTGTACGTTCTATTTCGACGGTGCTTTGCCCTTTTTCTAGTATAAAATTCCTTTCTGTCTTTGAAAATTCATTAATCACATTATGTATTGTGTCTTTATCTTTTGTATGCAAAGCACCTTCAAGAGAAATAAACTTCATTTCAATATTTGTCAGTTCATTTTGAAAATATTTTATTTCATTTAATCCAGTTTTGTAAAGCCTTAAAAAGAAAAAAGAAAAAATTTCAATAAACAAACTTAATGTTAATCTGGGAGCAAAATGAGTTAATAATGTTTCTTTCGTCATTATAATATGGGTATCTATCATTGTAGTCGCTAATATCCATACAGCAATCATCGTTGTAATAACACCTATAACTAGATTAACATTTCCTCTTCTACTAAGTGCAGATATTTCTTGTTTCAGTCTGTTCTGAGTATTGTTTAATTGTTTTTGTATATTTTTCAATTGAACTTGAAATAGAATATCTTTAGAATATTTTTCTTCAATGTCCTTTAGAAGTTCAGAGGATGTATTAGATAATATTGAGTTTTTAATATTCTGTGTTAACTCAAGTTTCTCTTCTTCAGTTAAACTATTTTCTTTAATGTTTAGTTTCTTGAATGCTTCCTCAATATTTTCTATTTTAATCTTTAGTTCATTTGAATTATTTGCAAAATTACTATTATGCATAATTTCATTACGAAGCATTTTTAATTCTTCTTTTGTATATCCTGCATTTCCAAATTCTATACGATTGCCTCTCAAATAATTTAAAAGTATTATTGCCGAACCATATGCAATCAAAGCTAGAGAAACAATAAAAACCTCTCTCCCATCTGAATTAAAAAGATCTGCAATATCATGTTTTGCTATATATAGCAAAACACCAACACCTACCATTACATAACCAAATGGATTTAGCCTATTAATTAATCTTCTTGGTATATTACTCATGTTTATCCTATGTTTTAGTTGTAGTCTAACGTTTGAGTTGAGAAATATTTGAGCCGCAGGGTCAAATATTTCTCTCCAATGATTTGTTATAAACCTTACTGTTCTCTTATTGCTGAAATTGGATTAAATCCAAATTTTCCATCTTCTTTAATGATGGTTGGTGTTATTTTGACCATAGTTTCTTTATTATTAAAACTATTTGTATATTTTATTGAAATAGTTGCTACATAAAAATCATCTGTTCTTTTTTCTATGTTCTCAATCTTTGCATCTATTAATGTTTTATATTCAAAACTATTAAGTAGGTCTCCAGCAGGTGAGTTTTGTCTGTCTCTCCAACTTTTTTGTGTATATTGAACCATTTCTTTAAAATCTTTGTATTGCCAAGTAGTAATAAAACCAGCAATGATATATTTAGGCGTGTTTGGATCAAAATCTTTCATATTTATAAATGGTTTTGTCTGTTTAAGATTATCTTGTTTTGATTGAAGTTCTTTTTTATCTTCTTCAATAAATTTCTTCTCTCTCCAAGTCTCTGTCATCTCATCATAAGCTAACTTGTATTTTTCTCCGATAGAAAATGCTTGTGATATAGCTTGCATTTTTGAAGCTTGATAATATTGTATATTTTCTTTTATTTTTACAACTAATGTAGGTTTCTTGTTATCTACATAATCAAGAAAGTTATTGTATGCCATTTGTAAAAATAAATTTGAATTATGCAATGTCTCTATATATTTTTCTACAATATCCTCTGTTTTGCTATCTTCAAAATCATCTGGATAGGATTTGTATGTTAACTTCATTACTTTTGGTTCATTTCTTTTTGCACTTGAAATAGCTGTATAAATATCACTATCTATATTTTTTTGAAAATATGAAAAATCTTTTTCAACTTGAAATAAATCATGATAAGACATATTTAGTAATTTTAAAACTTCCTGTTTATCTTTTTCGTAGTTTTCATCTACGGTAGGTTGCTTTTCTTTAGCTGTTGTTGATACTTCTTCTTTTGTACCATTATTTTTATTTTCAACTTTTGGGGCAAAAATACCTATTGCAACTAAACTTACCAATACTAAAGAAAGATATATCTTAAAAACATCTTTTCGTGAAGCTTCCTCTTTCCACCTAACAACTGCCTTTGGTTTGAACATACCAACAATAAGTCCAATAATTGAACCGAAAAATATAAATGCAAAAAAATTTGCCATAGTTTTGTCTCCTTGTGTTTATAACTATTTAATCAATCACATTATATGTAAAACAACCTTAAATCACATAAATAACTTACATATTATTTGTGTGTTAAAAAGCTAAAATATGTTAAATATATGTCAATTTGTCATATTTATGATTAAAAAGAGAAAAATTCCTTAGAATTCTTAAAAATTTAGTGTGTGTTAATTGTCCTATAGAGAAATAACATACAAAAATGTTTGTTAATTGTTAAAAAAACTACATAACAAACAAAATGTTGCTTAAATGGGGAGTATATTATGCAGGTAAAAAAGAAACTTTTAGACTTAGTTCGTGACAAAATTAGATTTAAACACTATAGTTATTCTACTGAAAGAACTTATATACATTGGATAAAGCACTATATATTTTTTCATAACAAAAAGCATCCAGTTGATATGGGTAAAATAGAAATAGAAACATACTTAACAAAACTAGCTACAAAAGATAGAGTTTCTCCTACTACTCAAAACCAAGCTTTTAGTGCTCTGTTATTTTTATACAAAGAAGTTTTAGGTATTGATATGAGTGAGTGGAATATTCAGGCACTAAGAGCACAGGAGAGAAAACATATACCTGTAGTTTTAACTAAAGAAGAGGTTAGCAGTGTTTTACAAAATATAAATAAAGAGTATAGTTTAGTTGTGCATTTAATGTATGGTTGTGGACTTAGAATGAATGAAGCCTTGAATTTACGTATAAAAGATATAGACTTCGGGTTTGATAAGATATATATTTGGGATTCAAAATCTCTAAAGGATAGAACGATACCGTTACCGCAAAAGCTTAAAAGTAAACTTTTAGAACAAGTTGAAATAGTAAGTACTTTACATGCACAAGACTTAAAAGATGGTTATGGGAGTGTTTACATACCGTATGCTTTGGCTAGAAAATATCCAAAATCAAAATTTGAAACAAAATGGCAATTTATATTTCCTATGAAAAAGATTTCAACTGATCCCAGAACTAAAGAGCGAAGACGTCATCATGTTCATCCAGCTACTCTTGGTAGAAATATAAAGGTAGCTTCACAAAAAGCAAATTTAAATAAAAGAGTAACTTCACATATATTTAGACACTCTTATGCAACACATTTACTTCAGGCTGGAATTGATTTGAGAAGTATTCAGGAGTTGCTAGGTCACAAAAGTGTTGAGACTACTATGATATACACTCATGTAGTAAGTGAAATGAATAAGGCTAAAGTTATTAGCCCTCTGGATTTCTAGACTTTTTGCCTAGTTTAACAAGAACTATCCCAACAGCAGTAAGTACGAGGATAGCACCTATAGTTATGAGTACAAAACTCATCTCTACAGGTTGTGTAAAATCAAGCATTAAGCCAGTACCTCACTACATCTAGCACATGTACTATCTTCAGCTTCTGAATTAAACTTCCAACATCTTGGACATTTATGCGCCTCTGCTTTGTAGATCACAAACTCATCGCCATCAACTTCAAAACGACCAAGTTCTGTGTTTCCTTTTTCAGTGCTAACACCAGACACAACAAACCAGTCTTCAGCTTCAGTTGGATCCATAGCTAAAACTTTCTCAGAAGTTGTACATATAGTAAGCTCTAAAGTTGCCTTAATTGTTTTGTCTTTTTTAAGTCCATCTATCGCAGAACCAAAACCAAAACGTGCTTTTTTCATATACTCATCATCAAATGAACTCTCAACTTTAACCATTGGTTCATACACAAAGTCAAAAATGTCTTCAGCATCACCTTTGATGATAGCAGGTGCATTGTCAACAATCTCATCACAAGTGTAAGTAATGATCGGTGCCATAAGTGTAAGAAGTTGTTTAACGACCATCGCCATTGCACTTTGTGATGCACGACGTTTAGTACTGTTAGATCCATCACAATATAGCGAATCTTTGGTAATATCCATGTAGATCCCACTTAACTCATTTGCTATGAAGTTGTTAAGTGTGTTCATACCGTTTACATAATCATACGATGCAAAAGAACCATGTACACTTTCAAACACTTCACCAGCTACACTTAAGATCCACTTGTCAAGTTCACTCATATCATTTACTGAACTAAGTGTTTCAAGATCGTTAATGTTTGCTAGTAAAAATCTAAAAGTATTTCTTAGTTTACGGTAACTCTCAGCAGTTTGTTTTAAGATCCCATCAGAGATTTTTAAGTCACCTTGATAGTCACTCGAAGCAACCCAAAGACGTAAGATTTCAGAACCGTATTGTTTTAACACTTTATCAGGTGCAACAACATTACCCTTAGACTTACTCATCTTTTCACCTTTTTCATCAACAGTGAAACCATGCGTTAAAACCGCTTTGTAAGGTGCTACATGCTCAACAGCAGTTGAGAGGAACATAGAGGACTGGAACCAACCACGATGCTGATCTGAACCTTCTACATAGAGATCTGCTTGGTATTTACCTGCATCGTAATTACGAGATTTTAGCACTGAGTACCAAGTAGATCCAGAGTCAAACCATACATCTAAAATATCGCTTACTTTTTCAACTTCATCCGCTTTGTATCCAGCACCAGGGTAGAGTAGTTGCTCAGTTGGCATTGAGTACCACGCATCTGAACCGTGCATTTCAAAGATCATTGCAGTAAAGTTTAAAACTTTTTCATCAAGTATAACTTCACCCGTTTCTTTCACTCTAAAAAAAGCGATCGGAACACCCCAATCACGTTGACGGCTAATACACCAATCAGGTCGGTTTTCTACCATAGAATTAAGACGGTTACGTCCAGTTTCAGGGAAGAATAGAGTTTTTTCTACTTCACTAAGTGCAATATTACGAAGTGTTTTATCTTGACCTTCAGGTGTACCATCTACCGAGATAAACCACTGTTTAGTAGCACGGAATATTAAAGGAGTATGGCTTCTCCAACAGTGTGGGTAAGAGTGAACAAACTTAGAATCTTGTAAAAGGGCATCGCCTAAAAGTTCTAAAATTCTATCATTACACTTGAAAATTAGTTTTCCAACAAACTCTTCAGGATTAGGTAAAAGTTTATCGCGTACGATTGTTTGATCGTAACAACCAGTTTCATCAACAGGCATTACAACTTCTAAATCATACTTAAGTCCTACACGGTAATCGTCTTCACCATGACCCGGTGCGGTATGAACACCACCCGTACCACTGTCCATAAGAACATGATCACCTAACACTACTTTAGATTCACGACCATTTAGTGGATTAATCGCAACTTGGTTTTCAAAATCTTTTGAGTTGATCTCTTGAGCTACTTCACCTTTAACTACGCCTTGTTCTAAAAGAGATTCATAAAGAGCTTTAGCAACGATGTACCCATCCGTAGTTAATACATACGCTTCTTCAGGATGTAGAGATATACCTGTGTTTGCAGGGAGTGTCCAAGGTGTTGTTGTCCAGATAACAAGTGCAGCTTTAGAACTTAAAGATGCTTTGGCTTTAGCTTCATCACTTAATTCAAACGCTACATAGATCGAGTGAGATTCTTTGTCCTCGTATTCAACTTCTGCTTCAGCAAGAGCCGTTCTTTCAGCCCAAGACCAATAAACAGGTTTAGAACGCTCAACTAAAAGACCTTTTTTTGCAACATTACAAAGTGTTCTATAAATATTTGCCTCGAATTTAAAATCCATAGTTACATAAGGGTTTTCCCAATCAGCAATAATACCAAGCTTTTTAAATTCATCGCGTTGAATATCCACAAATTTTGCAGCATGATCACGACACAATTGTCTAACTTTTGAAACTTCTAGTTGTTCCTTTTTAGCTTTACCACCAAGCTTTTTCTCAACTTGTTGCTCAATTGGTAGTCCATGGCAGTCCCAACCTGGAGTAAAACGAACACTTTTACCATTAAAATAATTGTGTTTGATAATAATATCTTTAAGTGTTTTGTTTAAAGCATGACCAATATGTGTATGACCGTTTGCGTACGGAGGTCCATCATGCAGTGTAAAACTCTCAGCATCTTTACGATTAGCTTTCATCTTTTCGTAAACTTTCTTTTTGTCCCAAGACGCATAACGCTTTGGTTCTTTTTCAATCAAGTTTCCGCGCATAGCAAAGCTAGTTGTCGGTAGTAGTAGTGTATCTTTGTAGTCCATTTGTGCCTCAAAAATTTTATTAAAATTCTCGGATTATATCTTTTTCTTGATTAAAAAGCTCTTTAAAGTGTTATAATACTTTAAAGTATCGCTAAAGAGGGAGTCTGTAATCCATGAAAGTTCATCTGCTATTTGTTGGAAATAAATTTATTTTTAACACTTCATTAAGAGAATATGTACAAAGAAATATTTCTAAAAGTTTTGACTATATAGATAACATTACTTATTTTAAAGAGAGTGATAACAGCTTATTTACCTACTTAGATAACTTGCTAATCACAGATACAAAAGTTATTATTATCACTTCTAAACAGAATTTTTCTACCATTGGAAAAGTAATATGCACCATAACAGAGGACAACCAAGTTTTAAAAGAGGGGATGTTAATCCCATCGGAGTCTTACATATACGAGAAAAATAGCTATCTTTTAGAGTATCAGCAATCGGCTGTAAATGTTATACGTATAGATGAGATGCAAACGATCCCTAGACTTCTTTTAGAATCTGAAAATGCCAAAGAGATTTTGCATGTTTTTAATGAAGATGAAGAAAGCTTAAAAGCGATTCTTACTCCAATGGCTCAAACGTATGATCTAAAGCTGGATCTGTTCACACTTGTAGAGGGCTGGATCCAGATCAACATCAGTAGTAAAAAGTTTGGAGAATCTTCTAAGTTTATCTCATCTGTTAAGCAGTTGCTTCCATCAAAAATAATTCAAACCGATGATATGGCAACCTATATCATAGAAAAATTGACACAACATAATAAAAAAGTTACGTTTGCAGAAAGTTGTACGGGTGGCTTATTGTCTTATTACTTTACTTCAAAAAATGGGGCATCAAATATTTTGGATGGTTCTTTAGTAACGTATTCAAATGAGATCAAAGAAAATTGGTTGGCAGTTGATGAAGAAAGCTTAAAAGAATTTGGTGCAGTAAGTGCAACCGTTGTCAAAGAGATGGCAGAGGGGGCAACAAATGTAAGTGAAGCAGACTTCTCACTTTCTATAAGTGGAATAGCGGGAGATGGCGGTGGAACAAAAGACAAACCAGTAGGAACTGTTTTTATTGGTCTTAAAACAGCGACAACTTCTTGTGAAATACAGTTGAACTTAGCAGGCGATAGAAATTATGTACAAAAACAAAGTGTCTTATATGCCGTTAAAACGCTGGTTTTGAGCGACAAAGTAATTTTTTTTGAAATTTAGCAAGAAAACTCTTGACATTAAAAAGTGATTTGTCTATAATTTCGACCTCTAAACAAATAGAGAACAAAAAAACGTCTTGTTAGCTCAGTTGGTAGAGCACGTCACTTTTAATGATGTGGCCTCAGGTTCGAATCCTGAACAGGACACCATTTATATATCTAAAACACTATGCGGTGGTAGTTCAGCTGGTTAGAATACCTGCCTGTCACGCAGGGGGTCGCGAGTTCGAATCTCGTCCACCGCGCCATAGATTTTAGATTATAAACGGGCGCTTAGCTCAGTTGGTAGAGCGCTACCCTTACAAGGTAGATGTCACTGGTTCGAGTCCAGTAGTGCCCACCATTT
>Ga0193962_1000013_pt1 | contig 115704 bp, 104 predicted proteins | sample FB_5_MG_FD_140335 | JGI IMG/M metagenome (GOLD analysis project Ga0193962, IMG submission 140335) | Microbial mat bacterial communities from the Broadkill River, Lewes, Delaware, United States - FB_5_MG | ecosystem: Environmental > Aquatic > Freshwater > River > Microbial mats | place: USA... | reverse complement strand
TTGTTTCTCAAAAAGATATTCATCTTTTTAAGGCACACTTTTTACATACAAGCTTCATCTAATCCAACCTCTGTTGGCTTACATGAAGCTTTTTTTTTGCCTGGGGTTTTACAATCCTTCTTTCCATTACTCTTTTTATTTATTCTCTTTTTATTGAATTAACTATCTATTAACTATTGATTGTGCTTTAGTTAATCGTAGTCTATTATAATTTCTATACAACTTAAGAAGAAATGCGAATCTTCTTAAAAGTTTAAAAACTGCGAACTTTTAAACTTATATATTTTGTTTCCTTGTGTGAAAAGAGCTTCTTGAAAAAGAAGCTTTTTTTTTGTCCAAAAAAAATACTAATCTTCTTATCTATCTTTTTTAAACAATCTTATTTTTATACTTAAAAGTGATTATATTAGTAAAATTAACTATTTTTATTTATAATTTTTTAATAAATATCTTTTTTCCAATTTTTATCATAGCTTTTTTTGTTAGAATTTTTAATCATGAAAGAAGGAGTTAGAATGAGAAAAAGAATTATTGTTTTAATGTTATTTATTTTGCCAACAATTTTCTTTGCTAAAGAATATGTGTCGGAAAATATAGAAATGTTGTCATTGAAAAATGAATCAATAGGCTTACTATATAAAGGTACAGAAGTAAAAAGTACTGAAAATAAATACACTTTATCAGGGTGGGTTATGGATGGTAATGAATATATTATTTTTTACTCAGACAAAGCAAGAATAAAGTTAGCAAGAATTGATGAAAACTTCATAAAAAATATGAAAGTTTATAAAATACAAGAAGATGAATATGGTGTTAAATGGAAGAAAGTTGATATGAATTTTAAACTAAAGAGTCCAAAATCTTTAGTTAATAATGAAAATGAACTATGGAAAAATGAAGCAGAGCTTTATCAAAGATGTGGTTCTTGCCATAAAACATTTGATTTCCATGAATATACACCAAATCAATGGCCTTCTATTATAAAAACAATGAAAAATAATGCAGGTTATTCAAAAAAAGAGTCAAAAGAAGTAAGTGTCTATCTACAATATCAATCACTAAAAGGAAAATTAAAATGAAAAATTCTAGAAGAAATTTTATAAAAGCAACAGGGATTTTAGGTTTATCAGCTCCATTATTAGGTGCTAATATGTCATTATTAGAAAAGAGTAAAAAAGTTGTTTCAGCTACGCACTGGGGAACTAGTGTTGTTACTATTAAAAATGGAATTATTACAGATAGTAAACCTTTAGATGTTGATGCTAAACCATCACTTATGGAAAAAGCTTTAAAAAGTAGAACATATAATCAAACAAGAGTTGAATATCCATATATAAGAGAAGGTTTTTTAAAGAATAGACATAATAGTGATAGAACAAAAAGAGGGAAAGAAAAATTTGTAAGAGTTTCTTGGGAAGAAGCAAATCAAATAATATATGAAGAATTAACAAGAGTTCAAAAGAATTATGGTGAGGATTCAATTTATGCAGGTAGTTATGGCTGGTTTGGTGTTGGTAAATTAAATAATCCACAAACACTTCTTAAAAGAATGTTAAATACTTGTGGTGTAAGTTTTGTTGATTCAAAAGGTACTTATTCTACTGGTGCTGTAAATGTAATTGCTCCTTATGTTATTGGTACAAATCATCACCATAGACATACTTCTTTGGATTTAATTGCTAAGCATACTGATAATATCATACTAATTGGTAATGATATGGTAAATACTTGTGCAATAGATTGGAATGCTCCTGCTCATAAAGCTTATGAAAAATATGAAAAAATTAGAGAAGCTTCAAAAAAAAGAAAAATGAATATAATTTCAATTGATCCTCAAATTACTGATACTTCAAAATATTTTGATGCAAAAAATATTCAAATTGTACCTAATACTGATGTTGCATTATTTATAGGAATAGCAAATTATTTATATAAAAATAATCTTCATAATAAAAAATTCTTAAAAAGATATACAGTTGGATTTAAAGAGTTTAGTGATTATCTAATTGGTAAAGACGATAAGATAGATAAAACTCCTAAATGGGCTTCAAAAATTACTGGTATCAAAGAAAGTGAAATTATTGATCTTGCTAAAACAATGGTTTCTGGAAAAACAATGTTAATGATAGGATGGGCCTTACAAAGAGGAGATCATGGAGAACAAACACATTGGATTGTTTATACTTTAGCTGCAATGTTGGGTCAAATTGGTACAAATGGTGGAGGATTTGGTTCTTCTTATCAATATTCTAATAATGGTGCTACTTTATATAATTCACCTGGTTTACCAGGAATTACAGCAGGAAAAGCAAAATCTTTAGGAACAGGTTCATACAATACTTCATTTTCTAATAAAGCAATTCCCGTGGCAAAAGTTTCTGATATGTTATTAAATCCTGGAAAGAAAATTGAATTTAATGGTGAAGAAGTTGAATTTGCTGATATTAAATTAATTTATTGGGCAGGTGGAAATCCTATGCATCAACAACAAGATAGAAATAAAATGGTAAAAGCTTGGGAAAAACCTGAGGTAATAATTAATCAAGATCCTTTCTGGACAGCAAGTTCAAGAATGGCAGATATTATACTTCCTGCTACAACAGAGATTGAAAGAGATGATATTGTTGCTATTGGAAGTAAAAGTGCAGCAGGAATCGTAGCTATAAAAAAAGGTATTGAACCTGTTGCAGAATCAAAAAGTGATTATGACATTTTTAGAGATATTTCAAAGAAATTTGGAAGAGAAAAAGAGTTTACTGAAGGTAAAGACCAATTAGGTTGGGTAAAACATTTTTATGAAACTTCAATTAAACAAGCAAAAGCTAAAAATATAAAACTTCCTTCTTTTGAAGAATTTTGGGAAAAAGGTTATGTAGAGTTTAAAGAAATATCTTCTCAAGGTGATACTTATAATTATATGGAAGATTTTGTTGAAGATCCTTTAGAAAACCCTCTTGGTACACCTTCAGGAAGAATAGAAATTTTCTCAAGAAAAATTGCTTCTTATAAATATGATGATTGTTTAGGACATCCTGCTTGGTATGAACCAGCAGAATACTTAGGGAATAGTACAAAAGAATATCCATTCCATTTAGTATCTCCTCACCCAAAATTTAGACTTCATTCACAACTTAATAATACAATTTTAAGAAATGTTTATGAGGTAAAAGGAAGAGAACCTATTTATATTCACCCAAAAGATGCTAAGAAAAAAGGTGTAAAAGATGGTGATATAGTTCTTGTTTCTAGTAAAAGAGGTAAAATATTAGCTGGTGCAATAGTTACAGATGATATAAGAGAACAAACTGTACTAATTTGCGAAGGTGGTTGGTATGATCCAAAAGAAGTTGAAGGTCATGGTAACATTTGTGTTCATGGAGATGTAAACGTATTAACCTTAGATAAGGGTACATCTAGACTTGCACAAGGAAATATTGCTCATACAACAATTGTAAACTTTGAAAAATTTACAGGAAAAGTTCCTCCTGTAACTGTATTCTCTAAACCAGAGATTGTTTAAAATATAAAAGACTCTAGTTTAACTAGAGTCTTTTATTATATATTTTGATGCCATTGCCTATAATAATTATTTGTTAAAGGAGAGATTATAGAAACATCAGGATTAGAAAAAATAAAAGAATTGTCAGTTCTTTATGTGGAAGATGAGAAGCATATTAGGGAAAGAACGGCTGATACACTTAAGTATTATGTAAAAAATATTTATATAGCAGAAAATGGGAAAGAAGGCTATGATGTATACAAAGAAAAATCACCAGATGTAATTCTTTGTGATATTTTAATGCCCATTGTTAATGGTATTGAAATGATAAAAAAAATTAGAGAAATTGATTTTGATACTCCTATTGTAATGATAACTGCGCATACAGAAAAAAAATATCTTCTTGATGCGGTTAAACTCCACTTAGAAAATTATATTGTAAAACCACTAACTTTAAAAGACTTGTTAAGCACTTTACATAAATGTGTAGATAAAATTCATCAAAAGAATTCTGCTGTGTGTTCACTTGTAAATGGCTACACCTTTGATTTGGATAATAAAGTTCTAACATATAAAGACGAAGATGTAAAACTAAATAAAAAAGAATATATGTTTTTAGAAATCTTGTATAAAAATAAACATAGAATTGTAAATTACGAAGAACTTCAAGAAAATATCTGGGGTGATAGTATTATGACTGATAATGCAATTCGTTCAGTTGTAAGTAGCTTAAGAAAGAAATTACCTACAAGTCTTATTATTAATTTATCAGGAGTTGGCTATAGGTTAAATAATGACTAAAAAAACTCTTTTATTTTTATTTTTATTTACTTCTTTTTTATTTAGTGAAACAAAATATAGAGAAGATGATTCAAATAAAATATCTCTAAGTAAACAAATTAAGGGTTCTCATATAAAAGTCTTTATTCCAACTATGCCTTATTTATATTTATCAAAACTTATAAATGGAACACTTATTCGTTCATCTGATAATAAAAATGGTTGGGAATTTATGCTTGCAACTAAATTAGAAAGAGTAGGTAAATTGGAATATATATTTACATTAAGAAAAAATGTAAAATTCCAAGATGGTACAGATTTTGATGCTGATTCTATTCTTGCAAATTTTGATGAATTTATGAAAGGTTCTCTTCTTTATAAGTCACTTAGGCATAGATTAGAAAAAATTGAAAAACTTTCAAAATATAAAATCAAGTTTATTCTAAATAGACCTTATGAATTATTTTTAGATAGATTAACAAGATTTAATTTCTTTTCTACTAAATACTTAAAAAAATTTGGATGGGGAATAGGTAATATTGATACTGCTGTAAATACTTTAGAACCTGGAGAATATGGACTTGGTCCTTATATTTTAGAAGAAGGATATGCAACAGGTAGAGAGCAAACACCAATAATAAAAATTAGAGCAAATCCTTATTATTATGAAAAAAACAAGCCTTATATTGAAAAAATTACAATTTATACTGAATTATCAAATAAAGAAGTATTAGAAATGGCATTAAAAAAAGAAGGAGGATTGGATATTTCTCCAATACCTTTTAATAAAAAAATTGAGACTATTTTATCTCCTTATGCCAAATTAGTTACTTCAAAATCTAAATATAATATTTCGATATTATTTAATTTATTAAAAAAAGAGACTCCTCTTAAAGACAATAAAATTAGGATTGCCCTAAATGAAGCTATTAATCAAGAAAAACTTTTGAGGTTTGTATATAAAGGAGAAGGGCAAAAATCTCCAACGGCAGCTAATTCAAACTACTATTCAGTGAATCTTGCTACAAAAGATTTGCTAACTCATCATGAAAAAATGTTAAAAGAAAGAAAAGAGCCGAAAGAATATTTAAAATCAATACTCAATGGTTTAGAATTGAACGTATATACAATGGATAGATATATGTTTTTATGGAAAGGAATAGAGTTTCAATTATTACAGTATGGAGTGAAATTAAATTTTACTATTACTAAAAATGAAAAAGAGTTGTTCTCTCAACTTTTTTCTAATATAAAAAAAGCAAAGAAATGGGATATGATTACTTTAGGAACGGAATCTTGGTCAAGTAATAATCCTTGGACTGTATTTTTTCATTATAGAATAAATAATATTTGGTCAGCTATTGATAAAGATGAATATTTATCTTCTTTAATAGAAGAATATTCAGAAGTGAAGTTCAATAGTGATGAATTTTTAGATGTTGTTGATAAAATAATTCATAGAGTTTATGAAAAAGCATACACTCTTTCTGTCCCTTCTCCAAATATTGTTTTAGCAATAAATAAAGAAGTTGATTATACTCCATCTCAAGTTTTAGTGATGCCTTTGTGGAATACTAAAATTACTCCATATCATTATTCAATTAGAAAAGATGAATATCCAAAAGAGAGAAAACTACCTGTTTTGCAAAGGCTTATGAATGAATAGACAGTTTAAAATTAGAACAAAGTTTATCCTTTTAGGTATTGTTGGTACTATTGCTTTAATTATTAATGTTTTTATGGCGATTGATATTAGTAAATTGGGACTTAAGAGTGTTGATAATGTATTCAAAGATTCAGCAGAAGTTCAAAAAATACAGCAAGAATTAATTGCTCCAATATATCATTTAAGAGAATTGTCCTTATCCTTAGTAATTGCTCCTAATGATAATATTCGGGATGAAATTGATATTAAATTAAAAAATATTTTAAAAACTTTAGATAAAAAATTTGCCAAAGAAGAAAAAAATATTAAGGATGAATGGCTTATTTATAAAAATAAGCACAAGGTGACAAGTGAATATATGAAAAAAGGCTTTGAAGAGGGAGCTTATATTAATGTTAGTAAAGATGAGAAAGAACAGTTTCTCATTCTTGTTAAAGAATTATTAAATAAGCAATCAAGAAAGTTAGAAAAATCATCAAATACTTTTACACAAGCTAGGAAAAATATAACAACAAGCAGGCTTATTATAATTTTAGTCTCTTTAGTCTTAGGAATTTTTATTCTTACTTGGGGATGGGTTGTAATTGTAAAAATTGCAAAATCAATTGAACAATTAAAAATAGGACATATTAAATTTTTCAATTTTTTAAGAGATAAAAATATTGAAGATGAAATAAGAATTGTCTTAGATAGTGGTGATGAATTAGGTGATATGGCAAGAATAATAAATAAAGAGATGGATGAAGCTAAAGAAGCTTTAAATAATGACTTAGAACTAATTGAATCCGCAACTAAAATGTTAGCAGAATTAAAACAAGGTAATTTAGATAAAAGAATTGTTACTAATGCAAAATCTAAAGAGTTGAATTTATTAAAAACAGTAATAAATGAAATGGTTGATGATTTAGAAAATAAAATTCAAGAAGAGATAAATAAAAGAGTAGAACAAGATAAACTTTTAATTCAACAATCAAAACTAGCTTCCATGGGTGAAATGATAGGAAATATTGCTCATCAATGGAGACAACCTTTAAGTGAATTAAATGCAATTTTAATGAATGTTGAAACACGATATAAGTTTGGCGATTTTGATGATGAGTTTATTGAAAATAGTGTTTTAGAGTGTAATGAAATCACAAGTTATATGTCAAACACTATAAGTGATTTTCAAAGTTTTTTTAAGCCTTCTAAAACTAAAGTAAATTTTGATATTTCAAAAGCATGTAGTAAAGCAATAGGAATTTTGCAATCATCTTTAAAACATAATAATATTAAATATAAAAGTAAGTGTGAAAAAGAGGTTCTAGTTTTTGGTTATCCAAATGAATTTTCACAAGCTATTTTAAATATTTTATCTAATGCAAAAGATGTGCTAATTCAAAGAAATATTGAAAATCCATGTATTCAAATTGATACAAAAATAGGTAAAAAATATACGGTAATTCATATTAAAGATAATGCAGGTGGAATAGAAACAAAATACTTAGATAGAATTTTTGAACCATATTTTACTACAAAGCATGCGAAACAAGGAACAGGAATTGGTCTTTATATGTCTAAACAAATAATTGAAAGAAATATGGATGGTTTTTTAAAGGTTAAAAATACTAAAGAGGGAGCTTGTTTTACAATAAAATTAGAAAACAGTAAAGATTCTAAAATAGGTGAATAAAGTAATAATTTAAGTAAGATAATGTAATTAAAAAAATAATTATACTTTAGTTATACTTGGATGATATTATAAATTAGAAGAATGATAAAAGGCAAAATTATATGAAACGTAACAAAATATTTATCCTTATTTCGCTTGTTTTTTTTGTTTTATATTTTTTTATAATTTACTCTACATATACAGAAAATAAAGCTTATTTTCTTCAAAATGCTAAAAATAATCAAATTAAATTAGTACATGCATATAAAGAAAAATTTGATGAAAGATTAGCTGGATTAAAAAGAATTGTTGAAACTATGGGTGAAAACCTAGTTAAAAAAGATAGAAAGAAAGACTTCGCTGCTATAAAAGAAGCTTTATCAACTGCAATTAGTTCAGGAGCAGGCTTTAAAAGTGTTTATATTGGGTATCCAGATGATTATCTTATTTCTGGCCTAAAATATTGGTATCATACTAGTGATTATTTTGCAACGAAAAGATCTTGGTATAAAGAAGCTGTAGAAGAGAAAAAAACAATAATTTCAAAGCCTTATTCTGGCTCACCAGGATTTGAAGATAAAATTTATATAAGCATTGCTTCTCCTATTTATAAGAATAATCAACTGCTAGCTGTAATGTCAAGTGATTTAGAACTTGAATTAGTTCAAAAAGAGGTATCAAAGCTTTTTTCTATTGATGAAGGCTTTGCTTTTTTGATGACAAAAAATGCAGAGGTAATTACTCCTTCAAATAATTTAGGAATTGATTTTGAAGATAAAAAGCTAAAAGAGTTTTTATCTACTTTTTCTAATAAAGAAATTGGTGAGAAAAGAATTCTAATAGAAAATAAACTATATATTTTTACTTATGAAACTTTAGATAATAGTGACTGGTTTTTTGTATCTGTACTTGATGAGAATAAAATTTATAAGAGTTTAAATCATCAACTTTTTTTGAATTTACTTGCTGCTTTTGTTCTTTTTATTTTTGGACTGGGAACATTTTTGTATTTATCAATTACACAAAAGAAACTTTATGAAAAACATTTACTTTTAGGACATTTTGCAAAAAGTCCAACTTGGGGTGTTTTATTAACAGATAAAGAAGGGAAAATAATCTTTATAAATAAAGTATTTGAGGAAGTTTTTTCTTTAAAGAGTAAAAGTTTATATAATAAACCTTTAGATTCAATTATAGATATTTTAAAATGTAGTAATTCAAATCAAATCTCTTGTTTTCAAGATATAAAAAATAATCTTCTTAAAATGAAATCTTATCTTTTAGAAAAAGAAGAAAAAATTTATAGAGTTCAAATAACTCCACTACTTAATAACTATCAAGAAGAATTAGAAGGGGCTATTGTTACTATTCATGATGTAACTCATGAACGAGAGCTAGAACAAAAAGAGGTAGAACAAGAACAAATTTTGATCCAAAATAGTAAAATGGCAGCCTTAGGAGAAATGGTTAGTGCCATATCTCATCAATGGAGACAGCCTTTAAGTACCCTTTTAATGTTAATTAGTAATACAGAAGAGATTATAGAAAAACAAAATCTTCCAAAGGTAAATAACTATTTAAATAGGGCAAGAGGAAATATTGAATTGATGGATGAAACAATAAATGCTTTTAGAAATTTCTATAAAGAAGACTTTGGAAAAGATAAATTTGATTTGGTAAAGATTATTAAAGAAATAATCTTAATTACTTCACCTCAAATGCAGATGAATGGAATAGAATTAAAATTTATATATGATGAAAAAAATTCCTATTCTTGTGAAAGTTATCCTTCTTATATAAAACAAGTTTTAATTAACTTAATAGGAAATGCAAAAGATGAATTAGTACGAGTTTTAAAAGATAAATTTCTTTATGAAGCAAAAATACATATTGCGCTTTCAAAAAAAGATGGCTGTTATCTTATAAGTGTAGAAGATAATGGATCTGGTATTTCTAATGAAAATAAAAATAAAATCTTTGAGCCATTTTTTACTACAAAAGGGGAACAAGGGACAGGAACTGGACTTTATTTATGTAAACTTTTAATTGAAAATAAGATGAATGGAGAATTTAAACTTGAGAATTTGAGTAAGCCAACAAAGTTTACAATTAAAATAGGAAAATCAAATGTATGAGAAAGTAAAAGAACTTTTTAAGAATAAAAATATATTAATAGTAGAAGATGAAATTGGTTTGTTAGATATTTTGGAAGAGTCTATTGAAGAGTACGTAAATAAAGTTTTTGTTGCCAAAAATGGAATTGAAGGTTTAGAAATTTTTCAACAAAAAGAAATAGATTTGATTATTTCAGATATACATATGGCAAAAATGACTGGCTTAAGAATGAGTAGTGAAATACGTAAATTTGATCCTCATGTTCCTATTATATTTTTAACAGCTTATGATACAGATGAAAATATGATTGAAGCAATTAATTTAAAAAGTAAAAGTGTATTAAAAAAACCATTTGATAAAAAACAACTAATTGTATCAATGATGCTAGCAATGAATGTTTTTAAAGAGGAATTCACATTATTAAATTTATTAAATGGCTATAAGTATAATTTTGATACAAAAGAATTGACTTTAAAAGAGGAAATAATCTCTTTAACAAAAAAGGAACAACGTTTATTAGAACTTCTTTTAAAGCATCAAGAACATCCTGTTCCTTTTTCTTTAATTGAAAACTATGTTTGGATGGAAAATGGTGCAACTCCTGATGCCATAAGAATGTTTATTAATAAACTCCGTAAAAAAATTTATCCAGAACTTATTGAAAATATTCAAGGTATAGGATATAAACTCACAATAAAATAAAAAAACTCTATATTTTTAAAAGATTATACTTTAATTATACTTCTGTCATAAACTTCTTATAGTAAAAAAATAAGGAATAAATATGAAAAAAAATAAAATTATTTTGAGTAGTATACTCTTTTCAACTTCATTACTTTTTGCAGGACAAAATGGCTTTATAAGTCACGATTCAAAAGTCTTTTTAAATGCAGATGGGAAAAAAGAAATTGGGAAAATTGATACCGCTACACCTGTAGAAATATTATCTTCAAAAGGAAACTTTAAAGAAATAAAAGTTGTTGGTTGGGGAGGATATGGTTTTGAAAATGTTCTTTTTAAAGATGTAGGAGAGCGAGTTTTTTATTTAGTATTAAATGATAATAAAACGAAAAAACCTAAAGAACTTGCAGAAAAAACAGATTCTTTTGAAACTCAATGGAAAAAAGTTTCTTATACTCTTTGGGTAAATGAAAAATCATTAACAACAAACATAGATGAGGTATATAAAGAAGGTCAAGAATTATTTGTAACTAGATGTGGTTCGTGTCATGTCTCTCCTGAAATAAAACATTATACAACTAATCAGTGGCCAAATATAATTGAAGGTATGAAGTCAAGAGCAGGCTTAACAAAACAAGATGTGAAATATATAACTAAATATATACAAGCAGAAACTACAAAAGGAAAAAGTCATGAGTAATATAAAAAGAAGAGATTTTTTAAAAGGAAGTGGGGTAGCTGCAAGTGCGCTATTAGTTAGTAATTTACCTGCAGATAGTTTAATTAGTGGCCCAATAGCTAATACTTCAAATAAAATTAGTGCTTCGCATTTTGGAGCTTTTAGAGCACATGTAAAGGGTGGTCAATTTACAGGAGTTACTGCATTTGAAGATGATCCTTTCCCTTCTCCAATGATAAATGCTTTACCTGCTAGAACATATTCAAAAACAAGAGTTGAATATCCAATGGTAAGAGAAGGATTTTTAAAAGATGGACATAAAAGTGATTCATCAAAAAGAGGATCTGAAAAATTCGTAAGAGTATCTTGGGAAAAGGCGCTTGATTTAGTTACGTCAGAAATAAAAAGAGTACAAAAAACTTATGGTTATAAAAGTATTTATGCCGGAAGTTATGGCTGGTATTGTACTGGTAAACTTCATAATCCTCAAACTTTAATGAATAGAATGATGAAAATTTCAGGTGGATATGTAGGGAGAATTGGTGATTATTCTACCGCTGCTGCACAAGTAATTTTGCCACATGTTTTAGGAAGTATTGAAGTATATGAGCAACAAACATCATGGCCTTTAGTTTTAAAACATGCTAAAAATGTTGTATTTTGGGGAGCGAATCCTTTAGTAACTTGTCAGATTGAGTGGGATGTAGCAGGACATGGAGCTTTCCCATACTTAGAACAATTAAAAAAAGCGCATAAAGATGGCCAAGTTGATGTTTATTCTGTTGACCCTATAAAAAATGATACAGCAATGTATTTTGATTCAACACAGATTAAACCAAAACCAAATACTGATGTTGCAATGATGCTAGGTATGATGTATCATTTACATACAACAAATCAATATGATAAAGAATTTATAAAAAAATATACAGTTGGATTTAAAGATTTTGAGGATTATTTATTAGGGAAAACTGATAAAACTCCAAAAACACTTAAATGGGCTTCTAATATTTGTGGGGTTGAAGAAAAAGTAATTAAACAATTTGCACAAAAATTAAGAGATGAAAAAAGTATGTTAATGGCAGGCTGGGGTGTTCAAAGAGCAGACCATGGAGAACAATTCCATTGGACACTAGTTACTTTAGCTTGTATGTTAGGACAAGTAGGTGTTCCTGGTTGTGGGTTTGGATTTAGTTACCACTATTCAAATGGGGGAACTCCAAGTGCAGATGCTCCAGGATTAGGTGGAATATCTACAAATATTAATAGTAAAAAAGATGGTCCATGGAAAAATTATAAACCTTTTAATATTCCTTGTGCAAGAATGGTTGATATGATAGCCAACCCAGGAAAAACAATTGACTTCAATGGTAGAAAAATTGAATATCCAGATATTAAAATGGTTTATTGGACAAGTGGAAATCCCTTCCATCACCATCAAGATAGAAATACTATGATTGAAGCTTGGAAAAAATTAGAAACATTTATTGTTCATGAACCTTATTGGACTCCAACTGCAAGAATGGCAGATATTGTACTTCCTGCTACTACTGAAATTGAAAGAAATGATATTGAAGTAATAGGTGATTATGATAGTAGTCATATTATTGCAATGAAAAAAGCAATTGAACCTGTACAAGAGTCTAAAGATGATTATGAAATATGTAGACTTATCTCGAAAAAATTAGGTTATGAAGAAGAGTTTACCGATGGTAAAGAAACTCAACTAGATTGGATAAAAGAATTTTATGCAAATTCAAAAGCACAAGCAGAAGAAAAAGGTATTAAAATGCCATCTTTTGACGAGTTTTGGGAAAAAGGTTTTGTGAAATTTGAGGTAAAAGAAATAGATAAAAACTTTACAAGATATGAAAAATATGTACAAAATCCAATGTTAAATCCATTAGGAACACCATCAGGTAAAATTGAAATTAGTTCAAGAGTTATTAAAAAATTTAATTATGATGATTGTTTACATTATCCAAGTTGGATAGAACCAGCAGAGTGGTTAGGTTCAAAAGAATCAGAAGATTATCCATTACATATCTTATCTCCACACCCTAAGTATAGACTACACTCTCAATTGTCAAATACATGGTTAAGAGATTTATATGAAGTAAAAGGAAGAGAACCTATTTGGATAAATCCTAAAGATGCTAAAAAAAGAGGCATAAAAAATGGGGATATCGTAAAAGTATATAATAAAAGAGGTTCAACATTAGCAGGAGCAATTGTTACAGATAATGTACTTCCAGGAGTTCTAAAAATGGATGAAGGTGGATGGTATGATCCTAGTGATGCAAGTGAAGAAAAAACAATGTGTAAACATGGAGACGTGAATCAATTAACAATTGATAAAGGTTCTTCAAAATTAGCACAAGGAAATATTGCAAACACTGCACTAGTTGAAATTGAAAAATATAATAAAGAAATACCAGCAATTACAGTTTTTGAAAAACCAGAAATTATCTAATTAGGTTTTTAATGTGTCAAAGCTTAGAAAACTTTGACACATTATATTGGAATCTTTATATAAGAATTAAATTAAAACTTATATACTAAAGTAGTATTTAATTGAGTTAAGTCTGTAGTTCCAGCATCTTTATCATCTGTATTAGTTACTGTAAAACTAGCATTTAGAGTTAAGTTTTTACTTATATTATATCCTGCCCATAATACATACCATCACCTTCTTGTAATAATATTATAATAAACGTCCAAGGGTGTGGCTATTGTATAAACTCATTAGATTAATATACTTAACAAAGATTGTCTAAAATTCTCTTCTAGTAAAATATTTAAAAAAAGCTAAGCATGAATTTTTTTCCTTAAAGCATTGTAAATATAAAAGAGATTTTATTAAAAAAAAAAGTTATAATACGTCTACAAAAGGAATATGATGTCAACAATGAGTATTAAAAATTACTTTTTTTATTTTGCAAGTTTAGTAATTATAATTGCAGGGGTGAAAGCTGCAAGTGAAATTGTAATAATTTTATTTTTATCAATATTTATAGCCTCAATAGTATCTACAATAATAAAAATTTTAGAAAAAAAATTTATACCTAAGTTTATTGCTTATTTATTTGTAATAGGGATTTTTATATTAATTTCATTGCTTCTTTCTTATATTATAAATATATCATTAAAAGATTTTTTGACAAATATTCCTATTTATGAGAAAAAATTACATCTAGTTATTATTGATAGTGTCGCTTTTCTAGAAAACTATGGTTTTGCAGTTGATAAACAGACTATTTTGGAAGCTCTTAGTTTTAGCTCTTTTTTCTCTTTTACTACAAATATTATAGGGAGTATTGGTTCTTTTTTATCTAAATTCTTACTTCTTGTTATTGGAATTGCTTTTATCTTAGCTGAATCAAAATCTTTTGAGAAAAAACTTAAAATAATTTTTTCTAAAAACAGTAAAAAATTAGAGCACTTTAATTTATTTTCTCAGAATATACAAAAATATTTTTTAGTAAAAACAACAACAAGTTTTTTAACAGGGTTTTTAATAAGTATAAGTTTAATATTTTTTGAAGTAGATTATCCAATTCTTTGGGGTGTAATAGCAATGCTTTTTAATTTTATTCCAGTAGTTGGTTCCATAATTGCAGCAATTCCAGCTGTACTTTTATCTTTTGTAACGGCTGATTTAAATACAACAATTATTTTAATAATAGTGTATGTTTTTATAAATATTTTTATTAGTAATATTCTTGAGCCTAAATTTATGGGAAAAGAACTTGGATTATCTCCTTTAATAATTTTCTTTTCTCTAATCTTTTGGGGTTGGGTTTTAGGAATTGTTGGAATGTTTTTAGCTGTGCCTTTAACTATGACACTAAAAATTGCCTTTAATTCAAATACAAATACAAGATGGATATCTATATTTATGTCTAACATTGGAAGTAAAAAAAGCATAAGCACTTTTTTTAAATAAAGAAAAAGGAAGAAAGATAAAAAATGAATATATTAAAAAATTTATTTACAGATTTAGAAAACTTATTAAACTTATTAAGTAATTTTGATTATAGTAAGCTGATATTATTAGCAATAAGCTTATTGGTAATTTATATAATTCATCTGGTTTTCTTAAATAAATACCATAAAAGTAAAATAAATAAAACTAAAATAGAATTAAAAAAGATAAATTTAGAAGCAACTTTAAATAGTAAAAAAGAGTATTTATTGAAAATATACGTAATAATATTTTTAATCATCTCTTTTTTTATTATTTCCAAAAATAATTTATCTATAATAATTCCTATATTATCAGCCTTAATATTAATCTCTCTTTTTTCTATAAAAGAGCAATTAAATAATATATTTTTAGGTTTAGCTTACAAATCATCAGTTTTAACAACTATTTATGAAGGAATGGAGTTTTATTTTAAAGAAAAACCCAATGAAATTTGTAAAATAACAAAAGTTAATTTATTTAAAACAATTTATAAAAATGAAATGAATGGGCAATTATATTCACTTGAAAATAAAGTATTAAATGAAACAGAAATAATACATAAAGTGATTAGGGATTTGGATTATGTGGAATTTAAATATATAGTTAAAAATGACTATCCTTTAGAGGAATATATAAAAGAAACGGAACTTTTTTTAAATGAATATGTTAATACAGTTGAAGTAGATTTTAAAACACTAAGAGAGACTATTTTATCTTTAAAATCAAAATATAATACAACACCATTTTTAAAACCATTTTATAGAATAGATATAGAATTTGATGTGACAGAAAATGTAATAATAAAATTAAAATTAACTACATATAAATATAATTATGAAAATTACTTGGATGACTTATTAAAATTTAGACCCAAAGCCATAAAATAATTTAAATAAAACTAGCTCCTAATAATCAAATCATTAGGAGCAATAAATTAAGCTAAGAAGGTACTTTTATACTCTTCTTCATTAAAGCCAATAATAAATTTGTCATGTGTATTTAATCCATGTTCTATTATTGGTCGTTTTAAAACTGAATTCTCTTTTGCGATTATTGAAACAGCTTTTTCTTCACTTATATTTTTGCCTTTTAATTTTAAATCTCTATATGCTTTACTTCGTGGATTTAACATAGAAGTAGCAGGAGTAAATGCTTGCCATTTTTCAATTTTTTGTTCATTTACTGGTTCTTTAGTTAAATCAATAAAATCATAAGATATATTGTTTTTATCAAAAAAAGCTTTTGCTTTTTTAACACTTGCGCAAGTTTTTATTCCGTACATTTTCATATTATTATCCTTTTCTTTAGATTCCCAATTTAAAGGGAATTTTTATTATATTAACTTCTTTTAGTAATATGCTAAAGTCATATTTAAAGAAGCAAACCATACTCTTCTTACCAACTAGCTTGTTCTTAACTATTTTATTGTAATACTATATTTCAAATCTAATTGAGAGCTAAATTCTTTAGCAAAACCTAAACATATACCTTGAGTCGTATAATCAACTCCTGCTTCACTTTGACTTACACTTTTAACTGGATATACATAAATATCAACACATTGGTCAAATTGAAAAGTTATAGTTTTATTCAATGATTGGTCTAAAATAGTAAGTTGAGAATTTTCAAGATATAAAGTATCTTTAATGTTATGTCCATTTACTGTTAATATTTCATAATCTTGAAAATGCAAATTCCATTCAAGAAGATATTTCAAAATATCTGTTTCTTCACTTTTTAAACTAACTATGGAGTCTATTTTACTATTTTTAAAAGTGAAATATTTCTCTAAAGTTGTATCTTTTTTATCATTTTTGTAAATTCCACCCTCTCTTTTTAGTTCAATACTTCCTTGAGTATTTTTAACTACATCAAAAGGTTGATTCGCAAAATCGCCATACTCTTTAAAAGTACAAGCTTTGAAAGTGTTTTTATCCAAATCATTTGAACAAATATGGTCAATTGCAGATTTTTTTAAATACCAATCTTCATAAAGTTCTATGTCTTCACTTGTTAATAATAATGAATCATGAATTGTCGCAATTTCATCTTCATTTTTACTATCTTTTTTATCTTCTATTCCATTTTCTTCTACTTCAACTATTTTTTGAATCTTATCATGATACGTTTCATGGTATCTTGTAAGTGTATTTTGAAGATTAAATAGCTTGTCTCTTAAATCAAGTTCTAAAATCTGGCCACCTAATTTGGGATCAATTATAGTGATTAAATTAGGAGTATAAAATTTGTACTCTTTTATTGAATCCATATTTATGTCATATGTTTTACAAGAAGCTTTCATTGATAAAAGATTTTCACAATTAATTATATATTTATAAGCATTATCCCTTAAATTTGGAAGATAAATTCCTCCAAAAACTCCATGCCATAATACATCATTACATTGGGTTTTAAATAAAGAATCTTTAAACTCGTCACTTTGTTCTAAAGTTCTAGAAAGCTCTAAACTTCTTTTATGAATCCAATTGCTTTCATTATATTTTATAAAAAAGTTTTTCCATATTCCCCCTCTTATTAAATGCTCTTTATCCATGTGTTGATGAACTAAATCTAAATAATCTCTTGATATATTTGGTAGTGTTGACCACTCTCCCATTTCATGATAAGAAACGGTTGGTAAGTATGAAAGTGAAATTGCATTATTTTTATCATAAAAATCCGCAAAAGTTGTAGGATTAATACTTTCATCTTCAATACATTTTTCAAAAAAGTTTTTTAACCATTCTTGTTCATAAACTTTTTCATAGGTTTTAGGCCATACCCCAAATTTTTCTCCATCATCAAAAATTATTGCGGCATTTTCTCCTTCATATGAAGCATAAGAGTTTAGTGTTTTCATTGTATTTTCAATAGAAGCAAAAGGAATTATGTATCTTAAGTCCTTATTTATAGGAAATAAAGAGATTTGATTATTTGAGTTTTCAGTGATAAAGTAACCTTTTAACTCATCCTTATCAAAGCCTGAAGCAATTAAATGATAATCATCAACAATTACATAATCAACATCACATTGTTTTAAATCATCAATAATAGAATCATCCCATATTCTTTCAGTAAGCCAAAGTCCTCTTGGTTTTTGATTGAAATGTTTTTGAATAAATAAAGAAAGCATATTTATTTGTTTCACTCTATCTACACTTGGAATTGAAGCTAAAATTGGTTCATAATATCCACCTGTAAAAAATTCGATTTGAGGGGATAACTCTTTTATTAAATTGAAAAGTTTAGGATCATTTTTTAAAATAAATTCAAAAAGCCAACCACTAAAATGTACTGAGCATTTAAAATCTGGATAAAGTTTTAATATTTCGAAAAAAGGTCTATACGATTTTTCAATAATTTCATAAATTACTTTATCAAAATTATCAACAGGTTGATGACAATGTATTCCGAATAAAAGATTAGTTTTCATATATTTCCTTCAAATTTGCTATTTTTTAGCCTTATTTATGTTTATATTTTATGTTACTTAAATATAATAATACAATATATTTACAAAATGCTTACAATAAGAACCATATTGTAATTTATTTTGTGTATTATAATATTAAATTATTAAAGGAAGGTACAAATGGCTTTAAAAGTAGCAATTAACGGAACAGGAAGAATAGGACTTATAGCAGCAAAAATAGTTGCGCAAAGAGGAGATTTAGAATTAGTGGCATTAAACACTACTTGTGAGCTAGAAATGCTAATATATCTTTTAAAATATGATTCAGTTCAAAAAGGTGTAGCAGCAGAAATTATTGATAATGAACACATCTCTATAAATGGAACTAAAGTAAGAGTATTCCAAGATAGAAATTTAGAAAATATTGATTTTGGTGCTTGTGGCGCGAAAGTTGTACTTGAATGTACAGGTGCATTTTTAACAACTGAAAAATGTCAAGGATATTTAAAAAATGGTGTAGAAAAAGTAGTAATGTCAGCACCTGCAAAAGATGATACTCCAACTTATGTTTTAAATATTAATACAGATGAATATAAAGGTGAGGCAATTATTTCAAATGCTTCTTGTACAACTAACTGTTTAGCTCCAATTTGTAAAGTATTAGATGATAACTTTGGAATTGAAAATGGTTTAATGACAACAATTCACTCATATACAAATGATCAAAATATTTTAGATGGTAAACATGCAAAAGATACTAGAAGAGCAAGAGCTGCTGCTGTTAATATGATTCCTACAACTACAGGTGCTGCAAAAGCTATTGCTTTAGTAATGCCAAGTTTAAAAGGAAAATTAAACGGTTATGCAATGAGAGTTCCAACAGCAGATGTTTCAGTTGTAGATTTAACAGTTAATCTTAAAAAAGAAACAACTAAAGAAGAAATAAATGAAGCTATGCAAATTGCAAGTAAAGTAGCATTTGAAGGTTTACTTGAAGTTGATTATGACAAAAGAGTTTCAAGTGATTTTATAGGTAGTTCATATTCTGCAACTTTTGTTCCTGATATGACTTCTGTAATTGAGGGAAAAACTGTAAAAGTTTTAGCTTGGTATGACAATGAATGGGGATATACAAGTAGATTAATTGATATGGCACTATTTGTTGGTAAAAAATAAAAAAGGTAATTAATTTATGGCAATAGCGATAATGACATCAGGTGGGGATTGTGCAGGGATGAACCCTGCTATTAAGCAATTTGTTGATTATTGTTTTAGCAAAGATATTAAACCTTATCTAATCTATGATGGATTAGAAGGTTTAATTGATGGGGATATAAAACTTGCTACTTATGAAGATGTTGCTGGAATTATGCATGAAGGTGGAACTAAAATACGATCTTCACGATCAAAAAGATTTTTTGAATATAAATTTAGAGAACAAGCTTTTAACTATCTTCAACAATATAATATTGATAAAATAATTATTTTAGGTGGAGATGGTTCATTTAGAGCCTTAAATCAATTTCACAAAGACTTTGGAGTAAATTTTGTAGGAATTCCTGCAACAATTGATAACGATATCTTTGGAACAGATTATTGCTTAGGAGTTGATACAGCTTTAAATGTAATTAGACAAGCTACTGATGCTGTTAGAGATACATCAGCCTCTTTTAAAAGAGCCTGCGTGATTGAAACAATGGGACGTGATTGTGGGTATTTAGCCTTAGTTTCTGCTATTACTTGTGGAGCTGAGATTTGTATTATTCCAGAACTTGATTATGATTTAGAAGCTATTGGAAAAAGGCTAAAAAAAGAGTTAGCTGAAGGTAGAAAATATATTGTATGTATAGTTGCAGAAGGATGTTCAAGTGATAAATGTACAAGTACAAATGAACTTGTATCTTGGCTTGAGCATGATATAGGAATAGAAACAAGAGCGACAATTCTAGGACATGTTCAAAGAGGTGGAAATCCAACAGTTTTTGACAGACTAATGGCTTCAGAATTTGTTACATATGCTATTGAAAGATTAATAGATAATAAAAACGAAGATGGAGGGAGTGTAATAATTTATAAAAAAAGCGAATTTGAATTTGTCTCTATAGATTATGTAAACTCACAAAAATACGAGATTAGAAAAGATTTATTAGAATTAGCAAAAAGAATAGTTAATTAAAAAGTGAAAAAATATTTAATAAGAAAGGTTATGAGATGAAAGCAATCGTACTAGCTGGGGGATTTGGAACAAGAATACAACCATTAACAAACTCACTCCCAAAGCCAATGTTACCTATTTTAAACAGACCAATGATGGAACATATTATTCTAAAACTTAGAGATGAATTAGGAATAACAGAAATTGGTATTTTATTATATTTTAAACCAGAAGTTATTAAAGAACATTTTAAAGATGGTTCAGATTTAGGGATTAATATTACATATTTTCAACCTGATGATGATTATGGAACAGCGGGAGCCGTTGCAATTGCAAGAGAGTTTTTAGATGAAACTTTTATTATTGTAAGTGGTGATTTAGTTACAAATTTCGACCTTAAAAAAATTAAAAAATTTCACGAAAAGAAGAAATCCCAATTAACAATTACTTTAACTCCTGTTGAGGATCCTTTACAATTTGGTGTTGTAATTGCAAATGAGAAAGATAGAATTGAAAAATTTTTAGAAAAACCTAGTTGGGGGGAAGTATTTAGTGATACTATTAATACAGGTATTTATGTAATAGAACCTGAAATATTAGATCATATTCCATACAAAGAAAACTTTGATTTTGCAAAAGATTTATTTCCAAGCTTGATGAAACAAGATATTCCTTTATGGGGATGTCCTATTAAAGGTTATTGGCGAGATGTTGGAAATCCTGAAAGTTATAGAGATGTATATAAAGACATTTTTAATGGTGAAATTATATTACCTTATAAAGGTGAGAAAAAAGAGCTTGACAAAGGTACTGTATATTTAGAAGAGGGTGTATTCTTAGATCCAAAGATTAGAGTTCAAGGAACAGTAGTTCTAGGAAAAAATGTAAGTATTTCTGAAGGAGTTACTTTAAAAGATTGTGTACTTGGAGATAATACAAAGATTAAAAAACATTCTGAAATTTTAAATTCTGTATTATGGAATGATATTACAGTTAGTACTAAAGTAAAACTAAATAATTCAGTTATTTGTAATAATAATATTATCAAAGATGAAGTAAAAGCTTCATTTGGTGTAATTATGGCAGAAAAATGTTTAGTAAATAAAAAAGTTTCCTTTGAAAAAGATATTATTATGTGGCCAGATAAAGTTGTAGAAGCTGCTTCTGTAGTTAGTACAAATATTATTTGGGGAAATAAATATAAATCATCAATTTTTGAAGAAGGTTCAGTAATTGGTAGAACTAATATTGAATTATCTTGTCAAATGGCAACAAAATTAGCTGAAGCCTTTGGTTCAATACTACCCGAAGGTTCTAATGTCTATATTTCAAGAGATTATCATAATGCAACCTTTATGTTAAAAAGAGCCTTTGTAGCAGGGATGTTATCAACAGGAGTTAATGTAGTAGATCCTTATAATGTTCCTTCAAATGTAATGAGACATGCCTTAAGCCAAAAAGAAGAGATGGCAGCTGGTATTCATATTAGACAATCAGTATATGATCCTTCAGAAACTGAAATAATTTTTTATACAAGTGAAGGTTTAGTAGTTGATACAAAAGTTTCACAACAAATTGAGAGAATCTTCTTTAGAGAAAATTTCAGACGTGTACATTATCGAGAAATAGGAACAATTTCAGAAGATAAAGGTCTGAGTGAAGAGTATATTGAAGCTATTGAAAGTTCTTTTCCTAAAGAATTATTTAAAAATTCTGAGTTAAAAGTTGCTGCTGATATTATGAATGGTTCAACTTCTAATATTTATCCAAGAATTATAAATGAACTTGGAATTGAAAATATTATTTTAAATGCCCATAAAAGCGATAAAATTCAATCAAATGATGTGGTAAAAAATCAAGAAAATATGAAAAATATAGTAAGAGCAATGAATCTTGATTGTGGTTTTCTAATTTATCCAAATGGACATAAACTTCAAATAGTAGATAATAAAGGTGAATTAATTTATGATTATATTCTTCTTTTAGCTATTCTAAGTTTACTTGATAATGTATCTGAAAAGAAGGATTTAAAAGTATTACTTCCTGCTTGGGCTCCTGATTTCATCACATATAAAAACATTGAAATAACAAGAGCAAAATTAGCTAATTTTAAAGCTGATGAATTAAGAGAATATGATTTAATTGCAGATAGTGATGGTCATTTTGCTTTTAATTCTTTTGGATTAAATAGAGACTCTATTTTTACAAGTTTTAAAATATTAGAATTACTTGAAAAATCAGGTAAGAAATTATCTAAAGTAATTAGTGAAATCCCGAAATTTTGTTATAAAGGTGAAAATATTCCTTGTCCTTCTTCTTCAAAAGGAAAGATGATGAGAAAATTCCTTGAAGATGGGAAAAATAAAAAAACTACATCTGTTGATGGCGTAAAAATTTGGATGAATGAAGAAGAATGGGTATTAATGGTTCCTGATCAATATAATGAATTTTTAAATCTTTATGTTCAGGCAGAAGATGAAAAATCTGCAGGAAAGATTTTTTATAAATATCAAGATAAAATAGAAAAGTGGATAAGTGAGTAAAAAATTATATTTGTCATTTTTATGGCATATGCACCAACCTTATTATAAAGATGATTGTGCAAATACAACTTTAATGCCTTGGGTATTTTTACATGCAATCAAAGATTATTATGATATCCCTTGGTATTTGGAAAAGTTTCCAAATATCAAGGCTACTTTTAATCTTGTGCCATCTTTATTAACACAAATTGAAGGTTACTTAAACGGCAGTGCAAATGATAAGTTTTTAGAAATGTTAAAAAAAGATGTGAACTCTTTAATGCTTGATGAAAAGAGTTTTTTAAGTGAATATTTATTTTTAGCAAATGAACAACATATGGTTAAACCACTACCAAGATATTATGAGCTTTTACTTAAGTATAAAGCTCTAGATTCTTCATTTGAAATATTTTCAAATGAAGAAATATTAGAATTAGAAGTTTTATTTCTATTAGCTTGGTGTGGTAATTTTTTAAGAGAGAAGAATGAACTTGTTAAAGCTCTTTTAAAACAAGAAAAAAACTATTCACAAAAACAAAAAAATGATTTAATAAATGAATTATATTCATTTTTAAGTGAATTAATTCCATATTATAAAAAGCTTCAAGATAATAAACAAATTGATATTTCAACTACACCTTTTTACCATCCAATTTTGCCTTTACTAATTGATAGACAAAGTGCAAAAGAAGCAAGACCTAATGTAGTTTTACCAACTTCAAGTGCTAAATATGAAGACTTCGCAAGTTTACAAGTAACAAATGCTGTTGATTATTTTGAAAAACTTTTTGATAAAAAACCAAAAGGATTTTGGCCAAGTGAAGGAAGTGTAAGTAATAAAACAATTTCTTTATTATCTTCACATGGTGTGCAATGGGCTTGTACAGATGAAGAGATATTATCAAAAACCTTAAATAACTCAAATAAAGAGCTTTTATATAAACCTTATAGTTTAAAAACTGAAAATGGAAAAGTAAATTTATTTTTTAGAGATAAATATTTAAGTGATTTAATTGGTTTTGATTATAGTAAGAAAAGTGCAAAAGAAGCAGCTTCAGATTTTGTTTCACATTTAAAAAATATTTATTTAAATGCTAGCTCTTCTCCTCTTGTTCCTGTTATTCTTGATGGGGAAAATGCTTGGGAATTTTATCCAAACAATGCCCAAGATTTTTTTGAAGAGTTATATAAACTTTTAGATGAACAAGCTTGGTGCGAAACAGTATTATTTGATGAAGTACCACAAATAGAAGATTTAAAATTTACTGAACTATCCTCTCTTAATAGTGGTAGTTGGATAAATGGCAATTTTGATATTTGGATAGGAAGTCCTGAGAAAAACAAAGCTTGGGAGCTTTTAGACTTGACAAAAAATAGTTTTGATGAGGTAAAAAATTCTTTAGATGAGCAAACTTTGCAAAAAGTAGAAAAAGAGTTTATGATTGCCCTTGGAAGTGATTGGTTTTGGTGGTATGGTGATGACCACTATACAGAATTAAATCATCAATTTGATGAACAATTTAGAGCCCACTTAAAGAATGTATTTGAGTTAATGAATAAAGAAGTACCAAGAGAGATTTTTGTTCCTATTGTAAAAAAAGATGCTGCAAATCAAGTAAATATCTTACAAAAAGATTTTATTTCTCCTGTTGTTGATGGGAATATGAGTAACTATTTTGAATGGTTGAATTGTGGAAGAATGGATATTAAAAAAGAGTTTAGTACTATGGATTCCTCTTCTTCTGTTATAGAATATCTATATTATGGAGTTGATAGACAAAACAATTTATATTTATATTTAGAAGGTAATAAAGTTCAAAGTTTAGGTGAATTTGAACTAAGAGTTACTTTAGAAGATAAAATATTTATTTTTGATTTTAAAAAGAAGCTTCAAACAATTTCTCAAAATGGAACTTATTTTGATTTGGCTTTTTCAAAGGGAATAGAGATAAAAGTATATGACTTTAAATTAAAAAAAGTAGGTTTTTCTTTTGAACTTTTTAAAAAGAAAAAGAAAATACAACGGTATCCGCTTTATGACGAAACAGTTTTAGATTTTGAAAATCTATTCTTAAAAAGTTGGTATATATGATTAGGAGAAATTTTGTCAGAGTTTAGGTACTGTAAATTAAAAAAAGAATGGATACTTTTTGCCCCAGAAAGATTAAGAAGACCAGCTGATTTAAATAATAAAAAAGATATTCATCCAAGTGTATTAATTCATCATAGCTGTCCTTTTGATGCAGGTAAAGAAGAGTTTACACCAAATGAGATAGCAAGAGTATCTCAAAATGGTAAATGGAAATGTAGAGTAGTTCCTAATTTATATAATGCACTTTCAATTGATGTACAAGCTGGATCATCAAGAGATAGTTTTTTTGAAAAATGTAGTGGTTTTGGTGCTCACGAAGTTGTTATTGAGACACCTAGCCATAAAAGACAAATTTGGGATTATGATTATAATAATTTTGCAAACTATTTTGCCATTATTCAAGAAAGAGTGATTAATTTACAAAAAGACAATAGATTTGCATATCTTTCTGTTTTTAAAAATCAAGGTGAAAATGCAGGTGCTTCGATGGAACATTCTCATTCTCAAATCCTTGCTCTACCTTTTATTCCAAAAAAAATAAAAGAAGAAATTGAATATAAAAAAGAGTATTATAAAGAACATAAAAGAGCTTTATTAGATGATTTAGTTTATGAAGAGATTCAATATAATAAAAATATAGTTGCTCAAAATAGTGAGTTTATTATTTATTGTCCTTATGCCTCAGAATTTGCTTTTGAAGTAAAGATTGTTTCAAAGAAAAAGCTTTCATCATTAAAAGAGTTTAATAAAAGTGATTTAAGTGCTTTATGTGATATTGTAGATGATTTTTTCAAGTTATATCATAAGGCTTTAGGTGAAGTACCTTTTAATATGATAATTAAAAATGCACCATATGAAAATTATAATGATAAAACAAAAGAGTATTATAGATTTAATATTGAAATTAAACCAAGAATTTATAAGCAAGCAGGTTTTGAACTTGATACTGATATTTCTATTAATGTAGTATTACCTGAAAATGCTAGTAAAATTTATAAGGAGAGTAAATGAGTATTTTATTTGCAGCAAGTGAAATTTATCCATACGCAAAAAGTGGAGGCTTAGCAGATGTTGCACAAGCCTTACCTGAAAGCTTAAGAGAACAAGGCGAAACTGTTTACTCTCTCATGCCCTTATATAATCAAGTAGATAGAAAAAAATATAATATTGAATTTTCAGGTCTTAGTTTTGATTACTGGTTAGCAGGAGTTAGACACCAATTTGATATTTTTCATAAAGCCGATAGTTTAGATGAGTTATTTATTTATAATCCTATTTTATGTGATAGATTAGGGCTTTATGATGATGAATTTGGAGATTTTGGGGACAATGCTTTAAGATTTGGTCTTTTTTCATATGCTATTTTAGAAGTGATGATTAGAAAAAAATTAGATGTTAAAACTATTCATATAAATGATTGGCAAACTTCATTAGTAGCCTTGTTAGCAAAAACGAGATATAACTTACCTCAAAAAGTAGTTTTAACTATTCATAACTTAGCATATCAAGGTATATTTTCCAAAAAAGTTATGGATATTCTTGAATTAGATTGGGATACTTGTTTCAAATTTAGTGGAATAGAATATTTTGACAATGTAAACTTCTTAAAAGCAGGAATTAATTATTCAGATGCGATTACAACAGTTAGTAAAACTTATGCCCAAGAGATTCAAACACCTGCTTTTGGAAATAGTTTAGATGAAACTTTAAGAATCAACTCTTTTAAATTACAAGGAATTGTAAATGGAATTAGCACAGAAGTATTTAATCCACAAAAAGATGAATTTATAGAAAAGAAATTTTCACTTAAAACATATAAAAACAAACAAAAAAATAAAGAAATACTTTTAAAGGAATTAGCTTTAGAAGGTAATGAAAAACCATTATTTATTTTTATTGGCAGATTCACTTCTCAAAAAGGTGTAGATTTATTAATAGATTCAATGGATTTATTTAAAGATTATGAAGCAAATTTTGTAATTTTAGGAAGTGGTGAAGAGTTTTATAATAAAATATTCACAGAAATAACTAATAAATATAAAAATATTCATATAAAAATTGGTTATGACGAAGCATTTTCAAGAAAATTATATGCAAGTGCTGATTTTCTACTTATGCCATCAGTATTTGAACCCTGTGGATTAAATCAAATGATTTCAATGCAATATGGAGTCTTGCCAATTGTCGCAAAAACTGGTGGACTTAAAGATACTGTTGTTGATTTTACTGATATAGAAGATTTAAAAAGCTTAAAACTAGGTGTTGGAATTACACTTGGTGAGTTAAATCTATTTTGGTTTAATCATGCAATTGCAAAAGCTTTATCTTTGTATGGAAACAGACCTAAGTTTATAGAAATATCAAAACATAATATGTCTGTTGATAATTCTTGGAATAACTCTGCACAAGAGTATATAAATTTATATAAATAATAAAAAGGAAAAATTATATGAGTCATTTACATTCTTATGAAATTGATAAAAAATATTCAAAAAGTGTTGCTTATTTCTCAATGGAGTTTGCAATTCATCAAGCATTAAAAATTTATTCAGGGGGATTAGGTTTTTTAGCTGGTTCTCATATGAGAAGTGCTTACGATTTAAAACAAAATGTTGTAGGTATTGGAATGCTATGGAGTTATGGTTATTATGACCAAGGAAGAGATGAAGATAGATATTTAAAAGCAGAATTTAGAAGAAAAAGATACTATTTTTTAGAAGATTTAAATGTATCTGTAAAAGTTGATATAAATGGAAAACCAGTTGTTGTAAAAGCATACTTAGTTCCAAGTGAACTTTTTGGAGCGGCTCCTTTGATTTTATTATCAACAGATAATGATGAAAATGACTATTTAGCAAGAACAATTACACATAAACTTTATGATGCAAACAATGAAACAAGAATTGCTCAAGAAGTTGTACTTGGAATTGGAGGTGCAAAAATTCTTGAAGCACTTAATATGGAGCCTGAAATTTATCATATGAATGAAGGTCACTCTTTACCAATGGCTTTTGAACTTTATAATAGACATAAAAATATAAATGAAGTAAAAGAAAAACTTGTATTTACAACGCATACTCCTGAAACTGCTGGAAATGAAGAGCATAATATTCATGTCTTAAATAAAATGGGATTCTTTGCTGGGGCAAACTTAGATGAAGTTAGAGAAATCACAGGAATAACTGATGATAAATTTTCATTAACAGTGGGTGCTTTAAAAATGGCAAAAATTTCAAATGGAGTTTCAAAAATCCATGGTGAAGTTGCAAATGATATGTGGAAAGATGTTGAAGGAAGATGTGAAATCATTTCTATAACAAATGCTCAAAATAAAAACTATTGGAAAGATAAAGGAATAACAAAAGCCTTAGCTGATGAAAATGATGCAGCTTTAGAAGATAGAAAAAAACATCTTAAAAAAATGCTATTTGTAGAAGTTGCTAATCAAACAGGGAAAATGTTTGATCCAAATATTTTAACTATTGTTTGGGCAAGAAGATTTGCCGAGTATAAAAGACCAGGATTATTAAAATATGATTTAGAAAGATTCGAAAGAATGATTAAAAATCAAAAACATCCAATCCAAATAATCTGGGCAGGAAAACCTTATCCTTTTGACACACAAGCTATTAATATCTTTAATGACTTAAATTATATGGCAAGAGCATATAAAAATATTGCTATATTAGTAGGTTATGAATTAGATTTATCAATGCTTATTAAAAAAGGTTCTGATGTATGGTTAAATACTCCAAGAGTAACAAGAGAAGCTAGTGGGACTAGTGGAATGAGTGCTGCTATGAATGGTTCTGTTAACTTATCAATTGCAGATGGTTGGCATCCTGAGTTTTGTAAAGAAGGGGTTAATGCCTTTACAATTCCAACTCTTGGTAGAGGATTACCTCTTAATGAGCAAGATAGTTTAGATAATAAAAATCTTATGGATATTTTAGAAGAAAGAATTATTCCATTATATTATGATAAGCATGAAGAATGGATTGAAGTTATGAAAAGGTCAATTAAAGATGTAACTCCAGAGTTTGACTCTGCTAGGATGGCTGATGAATATTACACAAGAATGTATACAATTTAAAACAAAATAAATAAGGAGAGATATATGAGTTTACATGAATATGCAGGGAAAAAGGCGCCAAAATCAATTTTAGAAAATATACCATTACTAGTTAGTGATTATTATACTAAAGTTGCTGATGTGGAAAATCCAGCACATCAAGTTTCTTTTGGAACATCGGGGCATAGAGGATGTTCTTCAAAAAACTCTTTTAATGAAGGTCATATCTTAGCAATGGCACAAGCTGTTTCTGAGTTTCATTTAGAAAAAGGGCATAGTAAACTTTTTATTGGAATGGATACTCATGCCCTTTCAACTCCTGCTCATAAAACTACTTTAGAAGTTTTGTGTGCAAATGGAATTAAAACTTATTATGCAGAAGGATTCTCTTACACTCCAACACCAGTGATCTCACATGCAATTTTAACACATGAAAACTCAGATGGTATTGTAATAACTCCTTCTCATAATCCTCCAAGTGATGGGGGATTTAAATATAACTATTCAGACGGGGGACCTGCTGATGAGTCTATTACCAAACTTATTGAAAAAAGAGCAAATGAAATTCTAAGAAATGATTTAGAAGATGTAAAAGTTATAGGATTAGAAGAAGCTTCTGAAAGAGGACTTTTAGTTGCTTATGATTTTGTAACACCATATGTTGATGATTTAGTAAATGTAATTGATATGGAAGCTATAAAAAATTCAGGACTAAAAATTGGCGCAGATGCTATGGGTGGTTCGGGATTAGCTTATTATAAAGCGATAAAAGAAAAATATGATTTAAATATGGAAATATTTCATGATACTCCTGATTTTACATTTTCATTTATGCATTGTGATAAAGATGGTAAGATTAGAATGGATTGTTCTTCACCTTACGCAATGGCAGGATTAATTGAGTTAAAAGATAATTTTGATATTGCTTTTGGAAATGATACAGATTTTGATAGACATGGAATTGTTACAAAAAGCAAGGGGCTTTTAAATCCAAATCATTATTTAGCAGTAGCTATTGATTATTTAGCAAAAAATAGGGACTTTGCTGGTTTAGGTATTGGAAAAACATTAGTAAGTTCTTCAATGATTGATAGAGTTGTAAAAGATAATGGGAAAAAAATATTTGAAACACCAGTTGGTTTTAAATGGTTTGTAAAACCAATTATAAATAAAGAAATATATTTTGGTGGAGAAGAGAGTGCGGGAGCTTCATTTTTAAGAAAAAATGCAGAACCTTGGAGTACTGATAAAGATGGAATTATCTTAAATTTATTAGCTGTGGAAATTTTAGCAAAAACTAAAAAAGACCCAGGAATTTATTACGATACTTTAATTGAAAAATTTGGGGAACCTGTTTATGGAAGATTAGATGCTCCTGCAAATTTAGAACAAAAAACAGCTTTAAAAAACTTAAAACCTGAAGATATAAAACAAGATACCCTAGCAGGAGAAGAAATAGAAAGCATCATTACAAAAGCTGATAATGGAGCTTCTATTGGAGGATTAAAAGTTGTTACTGAAAATGCATGGTTTGCAATTAGACCCTCAGGAACTGAAGATATATATAAAATCTATGCTGAGAGTTTTAAAGGTAGTGAACATTTAAAGTTAATTCAAAAGGAAGCGCAAGAAATTGTAAATACTATATTTAGTAATAAATAATTTACTTATATATATAATGGTAAAATCAAATATACTAAAAAAGATATAAAGATTAGGAAAAACAATGAATCCCAATACAAATGAGTTAGTTAAAAGTAGTATGGAACTTGAGAATAGTTTTTCAAGTTCTTCGCATGTAATTGATACCTTAGTAAGTGAGGGGGAACCTCCTGCTACTATTTATAGTATTCCTGATAGATATAATAAAGACACCTTAAGAGTTTTGCTTGTTAACACAAAAAAGTATTATGTATACTGGGAAATAAGTGATAAAACTTTAGAAGAACAAGGACTTGATTTAAATAAAGATAAGTTGTATTTTAAAGTAAGTAGTAAAGATGGAGCAGAATTATTTGAATTTACTTCTTCTTTTGCTTTAGGTGAATATTTTATAAAACTACAATTTGAAAATATGAAAATTGTAGTAAGTGTTGGAAAGAAAGTAGATGATAAATTTGAAGAGTTATTTAACTCGAATAAAGTTCATACTTTCTCTTCAAAAATGAATCTTCCATCAAAAGAAGATGAACTTTGGGCTAAAAGAAATCTATCTTGGACAGAAATTGTACGTTCAACTATGAAAGAAGCTGTATTAGGAACTTCATCTGCTGAACAAGTAAAAGAGTTAGAAAGATTAAGACATTTTACACAAATGGAAGAAGAGAAGTTAAGTTCTTCAACGATTCATAAAGGAATAAAAAATGATTAAAGGTTATTGGGTACCGGTTTTACATTCTCATTTACCTTTTGTAAAACATCCAAAATATGAAAATTTTTTAGAAGAGCATTGGTTATTTGAAGCAATTACAGAGTGTTATATCCCTCTTTTAAAAAGATTAAAAGGTTTAGAAGATGAAGGTGTTGATTTTAGATTAACAATTTCAATGACTCCACCATTAGCAGAAATGTTAGATGATGACCATTTAATGGATAAATATCAAAAATACTTAGATAAACAAATTGAGCTTGGAAACAAAGAAGTAGAAAGAACAAAAGGTGATGAGCATTTTCATCCTTTGGCAGTTTTTTATAGAGATATATTTATCGAATCAAAAGAGTTTTTCAATGGCTTTTTAGAAGGAAATGTTTTAACTGGATATAAATATTTTTATAATAAAGGAAGTATGGAAGTTATAACTTGTGGTGCAACTCATGGATTTTTACCAATTTTAAGTGTAAATGTACAAGCTGTAAGAACACAAATTGAAATAGCAGTTCAAGCTCACACAAGACACTTTGGACGAGCTCCTAAGGGAATTTGGCTTCCAGAATGTGCTTATTATGATGGCTTAGATGAAATTTTAAATGAAAAAGGAATTAAATTCTTTATTGTAGATTCTCATGCTTTAACTTATGGAAGACCAACTTCATTAAATGGAGTTTATACTCCAACCTATACTCCTTCAAATGTGGCAGCTTTTGGTAGAGATGCTTTATCTTCAAAACAAGTTTGGAGTTCAAAAGAGGGATATCCAGGAGATATAAACTATAGAGACTTTTATAGAGATATAGGATATGACTTAGATTTTGATTATATAAAACCTTATATTAATCCAGATGGAGTAAGAGTATTTACAGGATATAAATATCATAAAATCACAGGCGAAACTGATTATAAAGAAGCTTATAATCCTGGAATTGCTAAAGAAATCACAAAAGGTCATGCGGCTGATTTCCATTTTCATAGAGAAAAACAAATGGAACATTTAAGTTCTTTAATGGATAGAACTCCAATGGTAGTATCTCCTTATGATGCTGAATTATTTGGACATTGGTGGTTTGAAGGGCCAGAATTTTTATGTAATATGTTTAGAGAAATTCATAAAAATGGAACTTTAAAAGTGATTACACCAATTGAATATCTAAATATGTATCCAAAAAATCAAGTAGTAAACCCAAATCCTTCTTCATGGGGAGATAAAGGTTATTATGATGTATGGTTAAATGAAGGTAATGCTTGGATTTATAGACATTTACATGAGATGGCTGATGTTATGCAAGAGTATGCACAAAAACATTTTCATACAAATGATTCTAATCTATCAAGAGTTTTAACTCAAATGTTAAGAGAGCTTCTTTTAGGTCAAAGTAGTGATTGGGCATTCTTAATGACAACGGCTACAGCCACTGAATATAGTGTAAATAGAACAAAAGAGCATATATCGAATTTTAATGAATTAAAAGGTATGATTGATTATAACAATATTGATTTTGCAAAACTAAAAGAGTTTGAAGAAAAGAACTCAATTTTTGCATTTATTAATTTCAAAATATTTATAACAAGTTAAGGTGAAGTAGATGATAGCAGTGTTTAATGCAATTACTAATATTGCAGAAGATATTGAGAAAAATGTATTTGTAGATTGTGATAGATTTATCTCAAGAGGATTAAGTGATAAAGATATGAACGAGAAAGTTCGTTCATATTGTTCAAGTGTTATACAAAGAGAATTTAGAAGAGTAAGATCAATAAATTCATTTATTGGAAAACAGCATAAAAATGAAAAAATTCATAATAAGAATGGTAAATATAAAATATCTTATGTTGCTGTAGATAATATAGATTTATTAGATGTAAATTTTTCTTTAGGTTCGATTTTTGGAATTTATGAAAATCAAATGGATGCTTTTCATTTAAAAGCTGCTGTTTATGTTACATATGGACCAACATTTCAACTAGTATTTGCTTCAAAATCAGAAGGTGTTATTTATTTTGCTTTTGAAGATGGAGAGTTTATTGAAAGAGATCCTTTAACTTTAGAAAATGAAGGAAAAATTAATTCAACTGGTGGATTAGCGTCTGAGTGGAGTGATGAACATAGAGCTTTACTTGATGGATTTTTTAATAAAGGATATAGATTAAGATTCTCAGATTCTTTATCTTTAGATACTCACCAAATCTTATTTAAAAGAGGTGGAATTTATTCTTCACCTGAAACACCTTCTTTCCCTAATGGAAAATTGGATGTTCTTTTTGAAGCTTTCCCAATTTCTTATATTATTGAGCAAGCAGGTGGACGAGCTATTAGTAATAAAGGTCGTATTTTAGATATGACAAATGTAGAAATTGACCAAAAAACACCAATTTATTTTGGTTCTAAAAATGAAATTCAAATCGTAGAAGACTACTTAAATAATTAATATGCAGCTTTTTAGCTGCATAATTAAACAAATTCACAAATTCAATATATATTAAGGTATACAACGATAAACTTTTTTGGCATGAAGTTTTTTTCTTTATGTTATACGTTATATACTTTAGTATATAAAGAAAAAAGGAACTAGCTTGGAAATTTCGTCAAATTTAACCTTGGAACTTTTAGATAAACCTTTTTTACTAGAAAAAAGAATTGAATTACTTTTTGCAATACAAAGATGTGGTTCAATAAATAAAGCGGCAAAAGAAGTACCAATGAGTTATAAAAAGGCATGGGAAGCAGTTGATATTATGAATAATTTATCATCACATGCTCTAGTAACAAGAGAAAAAGGTGGAAAAGGAGGAGGGGGAACTTCCTTAACTAAATATGGTGAAAATTTATTAAAGACATATTTATTTTTAAAACAAGAGCAAAAAAGTTTTTTAAATAGATTAAAAGAAATGACAGATATAGATACAGGAACACTAAAAACAATAGGAAGATTAGCAATGCAAATAAGTGCAAGAAATCAAATTCAAGGAATAGTGGACTCAATAATATTTTCAGAAGTTAGTTCACAAATAAATGTAAAGCTAAAAAGTGGAAACACTTTAGTATCTAATATTACAAAAACAGCAGCAAAAGATTTAGGGATTAAAAAAGGCGAAGAAGTAACAGCTTTTTTTAAATCAAGCAATGTCTTAATAAGTGTAGATTTAAATATTGCATTAAGTGCAAGAAATAAATTTGAGGGAAAAGTTATAAGCATTACAGAAGATAAAATTAATTCTGAACTTATAATTGATATAGGAAATGCAGACTCAATTGTGTCAGTTATTACTACAAGTTCAATTAAAAGTTTAGGTTTAAAAGAAGGTATGGTCGTTTGTGCCATAATCAAATCAAGTGATATAATGATAGGAAAATAAAATGAAAAAATTTCTTTTAGTAGTATTAATATTAAGTTCAACCTTAGTTGCAAGCACTATAAATATAGCAGTTGCAGCAAATGTAAGTTATGCAATAAAGGATTTAATTAAAGAATTCAATAAAGAAAATCCAGATACAAAAATCCAAGTAACCTTAGGAAGTAGTGGTAAATTAACTGCTCAAATTAAAAATGGTGCGCCTTATGATTTATTTATGGCTGCAAATATGAAATACCCAATTAATCTAAATAAAGATGGTTTGAGTTTAACTAAGCCTTTAATTTATGCACAAGGTAGTTTGGCAATATTAAGTTCAAAAAAACAAGATTTTTCACAAGGAGTTTTTATTGTTACAAATGAAAATATTAATAAAATAGCAATAGCAAATCCTAAAACAGCTCCCTATGGTAAAGCAACAATTGAAGCTTTAAAAAATGCAAAACTTCTTGAAAAAGCAGAAAAAAAGTTTGTATATGCTGAGTCTATTTCCCAAACTGTTTCATATGTAATAACAGCAACTGAACTAGGTTTTATAGCTAAATCTTCATTGTTTAGTGAAAAAATGAAGCAATACAAAAAAGGCATAAACTGGATAGATGTAGATTCAAAACTTTATACTCCAATTAATCAAGGAATAATTATTTTAAAAAGTACAAAAAAAGAGAAAGAAGTAAGAGCTTTTTATGATTTTATATTAGGAGAAAAAGCAAAAGAGATATTTAAAGCCTTTGGATATTTAGTACCATGAATAAACTAGAAGCAATAGTTTCAAAAGTAAAAAGTAAAGATAGCTTAAATCTGGTCTCTTTTTCATTTAAATCTCTTATGCTTTCTATGATAAGTTTGGATTTAAGTGAAAAAATAAAAGAAGGCACAAAAGTAATAGTCTCTGTAAAACCTACAAATATTACCATAGCAAAAGATTTTGAAGGATTATTAAGTTCATCAAATAAATTAAAAGGGAAAATCATTTTTATAGAAGAAGGTGAATTACTTAGTTCTGTAACGTGCGATATTTTAGGACTTAGCATACAAAGTATGATTACTACAAATTCATTAAAACAAATGAATTTATCGTTAGATGAAGAGATAACTTTATTATTTAAAGCAAGTGATTTATCTATTAGGGAAATTGTAAATGATTGAAATACTAAGTAATTTAGAGTATGGACCTCTTTTATTATCTTTTAAATTAGCGTTTATAACGACAATGATACTTTTTATATTAGCCTTGCCTTTAGCTTGGTATTTATCTCAAACTAAGTCAAGAATTAAACCTATACTTGAAGCAATTACAGCTTTGCCTATTGTTTTACCTCCTTCTGTTATTGGTTTTTATTTACTTTGGGCTTTATCAATAAATTCTCCAATAGGAGTATTTTTTGAAGAGACTTTTGGAATAAAACTTGTATTTAATTTTACAGGAGTTGTAATTGCTAGTTGTTTTTATAGTTTGCCTTTTATGGTTCAACCTTTGCAAAGTGGTTTTCAAAGTATAAATAAAAATATGCTAGAGGCTAGTTATATAGCAGGAAAAAGTAAGACAGAAACTTTATTAAAAGTTGCACTTCCTAATATAAAACCTGCACTAATAACAGCTATTATTGTAACTTTTGCACATACAGTTGGAGAGTTTGGGGTCGTTTTAATGGTAGGTGGAAGTATTCCAGGTGAAACAAAAGTAGCAGCAGTCGCAATTTATGAGTTTGTTGAGATTATTGATTATCAATCAGCTCATGTATATAGTGCGATTATGTTAATAATAAGTTTTATAGTTTTACTTTCAGTTTATATTTTCAATCAAAAATACAATAAAAAATTCGCTGGATTTCAAAGATGATAGAAATAAATATAAAAAAAGAGCTTCATGGTTCAATAGGAATTATGAATTTAGATGTAGATTTAAAAATAAAAACAAAAGATTTTGTTGCCTTAACAGGACTTAGTGGAAGTGGAAAAACAACACTTTTAAGAAGCTTAGCAGGACTTGAAAAAGCAGAAGGTATAGTAAAAGTTGATAATGAAATTTGGCAAGATGAGAAAACTTTTTTACCTGTTCAAAAAAGAAAAATAGGCTTTGTTTTCCAAGATTATGCACTTTTCCCTAATATGACAATATTAGAAAACTTGCTTTTTGTAAATAAAAATAAAAAATTATCACAAAAACTTTTGGAGATGACAGATCTATCTGAATTAAAAGATAGATTGCCAAATAGTTTAAGTGGAGGGCAAAAACAAAGAGTAAGCCTTTGTCGAGCTATGATGAATAAACCAAAATTACTTCTAATGGATGAACCCTTATCAGCCCTTGATCCTGCTATGAGATTAAAATTGCAAAATGAAATCTTGCAATTACATGAAGAGTTTGAAACAACAACTATTATGGTAAGTCATGACCCTAGTGAAATATATAAACTAAGTAATAGAGTTATTGTTTTAAAAGATGGGAAAGTTAAAGATGATGGAATTGCAAAAAATATTTTATTAAAAACAAATGGAAGTGCGAAATTCTCTTTTGATGGAAAAATATTAGACATTATAAAAGTTGATGTGATTTATGTGGCAATTATTGCTATTGGACAACAATTAGTTGAAGTAACAATTAGTTCAAGTGAAGCAAAAGATTTAAAAGTAGGGCAAGAAGTAGTAGTAAGTACAAAAGCTTTTGCCCCTTCAATTAAGTAAGGAAAAAAATGTTAAAAAAAATATTAGTAGTGCTTGTATTTTTTGTAATTTCTTTAAATGCAAGTAATTTAAAAGTAGCAGCAGGAGCAGGGTATAAAAAACCTTTACTAGAAGTTATTAAAGAGTATGAAAAAAGTGGCAATAAAATTGACGTTTTTTTTGGAAATATGAAACAAGTAACAACACAAGCTAAGCAAACAGATATCTCTTTAATAATAGGAGATAAAAATTTCTTATCAAAAAAAAGCAAATTAGATTTTAAAGAGTTTATTATTTTAGGGAAAGGAAAAGTAGTTATTGCTTATCCTAAGAATAAAGTTATTAAGACTATAGAAGATTTAAAACAAGAAGATATTAAAAGAATATCGATGCCTCAAAGTAAAAAAGCAATTTATGGAATAGCAGGCTTAGAATTTTTACAAAATGCAAATTTATATGAAAATGTAAAAGAAAAACTTTTTATAGTTTCAACTGTTCCTCATGCTTTGATGTATGTTATTACAAATGAAGTAGATGCAGGAATTGTAAATTTAAGTGCTGCTTTAGCTAATAAAAATAAAATAGGTGGATTTTTAGAAGTTCCTTCAAAATATTATTCTCCTATACAAATAGTTGTAGGAAAATTAGAAGCTTGTAAAACAAAGCAGTGTGAAGAGTTTTTAAACTTTCTTTCAAATGAAAAATCAAAAAGTATATTTAAAAAATACGGCTTATAATGGAATTTGAACTTGCTAACATTACAGGCCCACTTTTTTTAAGCCTTAAAACAATTAGTGTTAGCGCTATTTTATTCTTGATTTTAGGTACTCCCTTGGCATATTTGCTTTCAAAGAAGAACCTAAGATTTAAATATATACTTGATACTTTAGTAACCATGCCTTTGATTTTCCCTCCTATTGCAGTTGGGTTTTTTCTTCTTTTATTATTAGGAAGAGATAGTTTCTTAGGTTTTTATTTACAAAAATTTGATATTTCTTTAATATTTAGTTTCACAGGAATTGTAATTGCTAGCTTCATAGCTGGTCTTCCTTTGATGGTGAAGCCTCTTCAATCAACAATAGAGCAATTTCCTAAGCAAATAATAGAAGCTTCTTCTGTAAGCGGAAAGAGTGAAATAAAAACATTTTTATGGATTGTTTTGCCCACAATCAAAAATTCTTTAATGGTATCTTTACTTATAGCAACAGCTAGGGCTTTGGGTGAAGTTGGGATTACACTTATGATAGGTGGAAATATTGTGGGAAAAACTGACACAGTTTCACTTGCAATTTATAATGCCGTTTTTGATGGGGAATATGATTTAGCCATGGCTTTGAGTGGAATTTTAGTGATAACATCATTGATTTTTTTCATCTCTTTGAATATACTTCAAAAAAAAGAAAAATTAATATAAAAAACATAAATTAACTAATAGGAAAAAAAATGAATACCATAGCAGATAATGAACTTCTTGAATATATAAAAGAAGATTTACCTTATTTTGATTTAACAACACACTTACAAAATAGTAATAATCAAAAAGCAAAACTTGAAATTTTTACAAGAGAAGATATTGTTGTTTCTTGTACCGAAGAAGCGGCACGAATAGCGCAACTTTTATCTTGTGAAGTGAATTTTTTTGTAGCAAGTAAAAAAAGTATAAAAAAAGATGAGGTTCTTATAGAAATACAAGGTGATTATAATAATATTCATCAAGCTTACAAATTATTGCAAGTTCTTTTAGAATACTCTTGTAAAATTGCTACAACTACATATAATATGAGTAAGCTTATAAAAAATGTAAATCCTACTTGTGAACTTTTAACTACAAGAAAAAGTTTTCCTTTTGCAAAGAAATTTTGTATAAATTCTATTTTAAATGGGGGAGGGATGCCTCATCGTCTAGGACTTAGTGAAAGTATTCTTTTTTTCAAACAACATAGAAAACTATATAGTTCTAATAAAGATTTTTATGAGCAAATTTCTAAATTTAAAAATATGGCAGTTGAGAAAAAAGTAGTTGTTGAATCTTCTGATATAGAAGATATAAAACAGTTAATGGAGTATGGAGTTGATGTTATTCAAATTGATAAAGGAAGTGTTGATTTAATAAATCAAGCTCTTGAACTAAGAAAAAAATACCTTTATGAAAATATTAGAATAATAGCAGCAGGTGGAATAAATATAAAAAATGCAGAAGCTTTTGCTAAAACAGGTGTGGATGCAATTGTTACAAGCTCTTTATATAATTGTGGCATGGCAGATTTAGGAACGAGATTAGAACTTATAAAATAAGTTCTAAGAAAAAATTAATATAACAAGGAGTATTATCCAAAATTAAGCTTGAAGAGAGATATTCTAACTCTTTTATTCTACTTTTCAAATTACTTTAAAATAATACTCAAGGAAAATTTTATCAAGACAAAAAACTTTACTTTATTACAAAAATACCAAGAATACTTTTTTATTTTACTTGGGGGAATTTTACTATCAATTGGGGTAACGTTATTTTTAGTTCCTAATCAAATAGTAGCCGGAGGAACCTTTGGTATTGGGATTTTAATAAACTATTTTACTGGGTATCAATTAGGTTTAATAATGTTTTGTATAAATCTTCCTATGGTTTTATTAAGCATGAAGTATATAAATAAGAGTTATGCTTTTAAAACTATTTTCTCCATTTGTGTTACTTCTTTTACGGTCGATTTTATACATATTGTACTTAAGTTAGATGGTTTTATAATAAATCCAATACTTGCAAGTATCTTTGGAGGAGTTTTTGTAGGATTAGGTCTGGGTTTTATTATTGAGAGTAATGCTTCAGCTGGCGGTCCAGCTGTTGTTGCTAAACTTCTATCTTTAAAGATTAAAATAAAAGAATCAAAAATTCTTATGGGAATAGATACCATAATAGTTATTTCTGCTGGAATTGTTTTTGAGAATATTGAGAGTACTTTATTAAGTTTACTAACTGTATTTGTTTGTTTAAAAAGTCTTGATATTATTATTTCAGGTGGACCTGTTTACAAAATGGTGCATATTTCAACAAAAAATCCAGAAATCATAAGTCAATATATTATTGAGAAACTAGGAATAAAAGGAACACTTTTATCAGGTATGGAGTTAGATTTAAAAGATGATAAGAGAATAATTATGCTAGCAATTGAAAGTCAAAGAATAGTAGATTTGAAACACCTAGTTCAAGAACATGATGAAGATAGTTTTATTGTTATTAGCGATGCTTCTGAGATAATGGGTAGAGGTCACTAATTTAAGAGAAAGAGGGATTATCTTTTATAAAACTTGATACTTTTTTAACGCAGTTTTTATACTCTTTATTTTTATCATTTTCTTTAAATTCTTCAAAGTTACAAGTTGTCATAGAAAATATTTCATAAGTAAAAGAGCAATTATATAAATCTTTTAACATGGAGATTATAATTTTAGGTGAGATATGATGACTTAAATTTGTTCCTTTAATATCTTGTTTTATATCACAAGCAAGTGTATATTTTAAATCAAGAGAATACAAAGCATCAATAAATATTATCTCTTTTGCCTCCAAAAGTTCTAAACATAACTCAGGCGTTAACTGAAAAACACTAATTAGTTTTGTATTTTCTGAAGCTTTTTCTTTAAAGTATTTTTGGAGTTGATTTATTACATCAACTCCAAAGGCATCTTCACCTCTTAAAGTATTTCCAAAGCCAATTATTACTCTCATATATTTTAGTTTCTATTTAAAACTTGTATAATATTTTTTTTAGAATCTCTAATCTCTATTTTTGAAGAAACAGTACCTAATGCATGAGTAGAACAGCTTAAACATGGATCAAAACATCTAATAACAGCTTCAACTCTATTTAAAGCTCCATCTTTTATATCATTTCCATCTACAAAAGCTTGAGCTACTTGTTTAACTCCTGCATTCATAGCTAAATTATTGTTTCCTGTAGCAATAATTAGATTTACTCCTGTAATAATCCCAGTATTTGATACTTCATAATCATGAAATAAGGTTCCTCTTGGAGCTTCAGAACAACCAACTCCTCTATTTCTATTTATTGTAGCATGCGCTCTTACTTGTGAGTCTAAAGTTTCTGGTTCATTTAGAAGTTGTTCAATTCTTTCTATTCCATAAATAATTTCAATTAGTCTTGCATAGTGATAATAAAAGGAGTTTAATACAGGTTTCCCATTATTTAAATTTTTAAATTTCTCAAATTCAATATCTGCTAATGGTGTTCCACAAGCATTTGCAATATTTAAACGTGCTAATGGTCCAACTCTATACATTCCTTGTGGATATCCAAGAGGTTTATAGTAAGGAGATTTTAAATAAGAATCTTCTTCTACTGCTTCGCCTATGTACTCTTTATAAAATCTAGGATCAATTCCTTCTTCTAAAACTTTTCCTTCACTATCGATAAATTTTAAAAATCCATCATAATGCTCTAAGTTCCCTTTTTTATTTACAAGACTCATAAATAGTGAAGGAAAGTTTGCGAAAGAATTAATCTCTTTTTGAAATTTATGTAAATTATCAGTGTAATATTTTAAAGCTTTTTGGGCTATTTCTAAAGCTTCTGGTATTTGAGCTAAAATTGTTTGTTTAGTCTCTTCTGTAATTTCATGACTAACTCCACCTGGGACTATCCAAGTAGGATGAATTCTTTTTCCACCTAGAGTTTCAATAACTTTTTGTCCAAAAGCTCTAAGTCTTATACCTTCTTTTGCCATTTGAGGATGAGTTTGCATCATTTTAAAAATATTTCTATCTTCAGGTTGTGCATCAAATCCATATATAAAATCAGGAGCACTTAAGTGATAAAAATTTAGGGCGTGAGATTGTATAATTTGTCCTAAGTTTATAATTCTTCTTAAATTTCTACCAGCCTTTGGAGGACGTACTGCTAATAAATTGTCACAAGCTTTAGTAGAAGATATTGCATGACTTACAGGACAGATTCCACAAGTTCTTGCTGTTAGTGCAGGCATTTCTGTGTAAGGACGTCCTTCACATATTTTTTCAAAGCCCCTATATTGAGTTACATGGATTCTTGCATCTTCTACATTTTTATTTTCATCTAAGTCTATAGTGATTTTCGCATGCCCTTCTATTCTTGTTACGGGACTAATTACTATTTTTTCTTTTTTTGCCATACTCTTTCCTTATAAACCAAATCTTGTATATTTACTAACATCAACTTCAACTCCATCAACTAAACCTTTTAAAACTGCATAAATTGCATCTGCTGGAGTTGGACAACCAGGAACAAAATAGTCAATCTCTATTGCCTCATTTAAGGGAATCACTTTATCTAAAAGTTTTGGAATAATTTTGTCTGGATATTTTCCTTTATTAAAATCTGCTAAATCAAAATATCCTCTTTCTAAAACTGCATCTGTTCCTGCTAGATTTTTTAAAGATGAAACATTTCCAGTAATTGCACAATCTCCTAAAGCTAGAATCTTTTTAGAGTTTTTTCTAATAGTTTGAATAATTTTTAAATCATGATCTGTACTTAATGCACCCTCAACAATAAATAAATCTATATCTTCGGGAATTTCTTTTGCATCAACATAAGGACTATAAACTATATCCATATGTTGAGCCAATTCAATAATTCTCTCATCCATATCAAGAAAAGACATATGGCAGCCTGAACATCCATCTAGCCATACAGTTGCTACTTTGAGCTTTTTAATATTTTCTGTACTCATCTGTTTTTCCTTATTTGAATTAGATTTGTTACAATATTTTTCTTTTTAATCATTTCCGTTGCACTCACACCTTTTTCAAAAAGTGCACCTGTTGGACAAACTTGTACACACTTTCCACAAGAAGTACAACTTTCACTATCTGCCCAAGGTTCACCCATATCATGAACAATTCTAGCATCGATTCCCCTGCCAGCTACATCTAAAGCATGAGCTCCTTCAACTTCATCACAAACCCTAACACATCTTGTACATAAAATACATCTATTTGGGTCATAAACATAATCTTTGTGTGAAGCATCAATATCAAAATGCTTATGTATATAAGGGACATGAGAATGTTCTAATTTTAATTCCACTGCCTGATTTTGAAGCTCACAATGTCCATTTGAAACACAAACACTACAAGTATGTGTTCTTTCTGCAAAAATCATAGATAAAATCATTTTCCTATGTGCTTCTAGTTTTGGTGAATCTGTAATAACTTCCATACCATCTTTTATTTTTGAAGTACAAGCAGGAATTAATTTATTATTACCTTTAACTTCAACTAAACACATTCTACAAGCACCTACACAGGATAAACCTTCTAAATAACATAAAGTTGGAATTTCTATATCATGTTCCCGCGCAACTTCTAAAATAGAAGAATCTGATTTAGCTGTTACATCTATATCATTAATTTTAAAGGTTTTAACTCTTACTTTTTCTTTAAGCATCTTTTATTCCTTCTAGGTATTCATTTTCAAAATATTTTATAGTACTTAGTACAGGATTAGGTGCTGTTTGTCCTAAACCACAAAGTGAAGAATCTTGCACAACTTCACATAAGTTTTTTAGTAATTCAAAATCACTTTTAGTAGCTATTTTATTTATAAATTTATCAAGTAAATCAGTTAATTCAACAGTTCCTACCCGACAAGGAACACATTTTCCACAAGATTCACTTTGACAAAATTCCATAAAGAAACGTGCCACTTCAACCATATTAGAAGTGTCATCCATTACAATTAATCCGCCACTTCCCATAATTGAGCCAATCTCTTTTAAAGATTCATAATCAACTGAAACATCAAGAAGATTTTCAGGAATACAACCACCACTAGGTCCTCCTGTTTGAATAGCTTTTAGTTTTCTTCCTTTGGGCAAACCTCCACCTACTTCAAAAATAAGTTCTCTTAAGCTCATACCCATTGGAACTTCTACTAATCCTGTATTTTTAATATGTCCTGTTAAAGCAAAGACTTTTGTCCCTGGTGATTTAGGTGTTCCAATTTTGTTATACCATTCTCCCCCATTTCTAATAATAGGAGCAATATTTGCAAATGTTTCAACATTATTTAAAACTGTAGGTGATTTCCATAAACCATAATCACTTAAATGAGGAGGCTTTTGTCTAGGATTTCCTCTATTCCCTTCAATTGAAGTTACTAAAGCAGTCGCTTCTCCACATACAAAAGCACCACCACCAAGTCTTACTTCTAAATCAAAAGAAAATCCACTATCAGAAATTTGATTTCCTAAAATTCCTTTTTTTCTAGCTTGTTTAATTGCTTTATTTAGTTTTTGTACTGCAATTGGATATTCTGCTCTAACATAAATAAAGCCTTTAGTTGCCCCACAAGAATATCCTGCAAGTGCCATTCCTTCTATAATTTTATGAGGATCAGCTTCCATGATAGCTCTATCCATAAAAGCGCCTGGATCCCCTTCATCTCCATTACATACAATATATTTTTGTTCTGTTTCAACTTTTGAAACAGCTTCCCATTTTAATCCTGTAGGATAACCACCTCCACCACGACCTCTTAGTCCTGAAGTTTTTATTTCATTTATTACTTCTTGTGGAGTCATTTCATCTAATGCTTTATAAAGTGCAAGGTAACCATCATATGCGATATAATCATCAATATCATCAGGGTCAACTATTCCTGCGTTTTCTAATACAATTTTTTTCTGTTTTGTGAAAAAAGGAACAGATGTATCACACTTTTTTTGTGCAATATTTGTTTGAGAATTAAGCATATCTGTAAAATCTTTAGTATTTGACGTATCAATTTTACTATAAATTGATTCCTTGTCTCCTTCTTTGTGATAATGCGCTACCATAATAGCTTCAGAACAAAGGCCATTACATCCAACACCTTTTACTTTACATCTTTCATCCAAGCCATTATTTTTGACCTCTTTTTTTAAATCTTTAAGTAAAGTATCTGCATTTAAAGCAGCACAAGAACTTCCAATACAAACTCTAAGTTCTTCATGAGAGTTTCTTTTTAAATCTCTTTTTTGGGCAGCTAATTCTTGTAATTCTTCTAATGAATTTAACATTTTACTAATTCCTCCGCTTCTTTTACAGATTGTTCAATTTCTAAATGACCAATTGCTTTATTATCATAAATTGCTATTGGAGCAAGAGAACAAGAGCCAACACATCTTGCACTTACTAAAGATAAAAGTTCATCTTTAGTAGTTTCTCCTGCTTTAATATTAAATCTTTCTTCAAGTTTTTTTAAAATATTACTTGCATCCTTAATATAACAGGCCGTCCCCATACAAACAACAACTGTATGTTTACCTTTTGGTTTTAATCTAAAGAAGTGATAAAATGTTGCAACCCCATAAACTTTTGAATAGGGAAGTTTAAGTCGTCTTGCAATAAATTTTAAAGTCTCATTTTCTAAATATCCAAATGTTTCTTGGGCGGTATGTAAAGTCTCAATAAGAGCACTTTTATCATAATTTAATTTTTTCATTGTTTTTTCGACCATTTTATATCGGTCATCTTTTAAAACTGTAGAAATCACAAATCTATCCTTTTTAAGTATTAATTCTCATACTCTAATTATACTAGGAAAAAGTTACAAATAGATTCGAAATATGTATAAAAATTATAATATTTACTAATCTCTATTCTAAATTTATTTAGAATAAAAAAGAACTACTTATTAGAAGTTAATTTATATTAAAAACTCTTTATTAATAAAAGTTTCGTATAATATTTTTTTAAATAAAAGGCATTTTAAATGAAGACAGACGAATTAAACTCTGCATTAGAAAAATATTATAAATTAGTAGATAAAATTATTTTAACAAGACAAGATCCAATAACAGGATTACTCCCTGCTAGTACTGCAATTACAGCCCATGGAGATTATACTGATGCTTGGGTTAGAGATAATGTTTATAGCATACTTTGTGTTTGGGGTTTAGCTTTATCTTATAAAAAATACAATCCAGATAATGCAAAAACTTATTTGCTTTCTCAAAGTGTAGTAAAACTAATGAGAGGCCTTTTATCTTCAATGATGAGACAATCTAATAAAGTAGAAAAATTCAAAAATAGCTTAGAGCCAATTGATTCTTTACATGCAAAGTATGGAACAAATACGGGACTTCCAGTTGTAGAAGACGATGAATGGGGACATTTACAATTAGATGCAACTTCTCTTTTTCTTTTAATGATTGCACAAATGACTGCTTCAGGTTTGAGATTAATTTATACAATTGATGAGGTTAATTTTGTACAAAACTTAGTTCATTATATTTCAAAAACTTATTGTACTCCTGATTTTGGGATTTGGGAAAGAGGGCATAAAATTAATACAGGTTCAACTGAAGTAAACTGTTCTTCTGTTGGAATGGCAAAAGCAGCACTTGAAGTCTTAGATGGTTTTAACCTATTTGGAAATGTTTTAAGCAAAGAAGCAGTTATTCATGTAGTGCCAAGTGATATAGCAAGATCAAGATTTACTTTACATGGATTACTTCCTAGAGAATCAAGTTCTAAAGAGACAGATGCCGCACTTTTAAGTATTATTGGTTATCCAGCATATGCGATTGAAAATAATGAGATAGTAAATAAAACTAGAAAAAAAATCATAAAAAAACTTCAAGGAAACTATGGTTGTAAAAGGTTTTTGCGTGATGGTCACCAAAGTATGATAGAGGATAGTTCAAGGCTTCATTACGAGTCTAGTGAACTAAAAGAGTTTGAGCATATTGAATCTGAGTGGCCACTATTTTTTACTTATTTTTTACTTGATTCTTTAATGAGAGAGAAAAAAGATGAGATAGAATATTGGAAGAAAAAGTTAGAACCACTTTTTATAGAAGAAGATGGAATAAAACTTTTGCCTGAATTATATTATGTTCCAGAAGAATTAATAAAAGCTGAAAAAGAGAATCCTGGAAGCCAAAAAAGAGTTCCTAATGAAAATGTACCTTTAGTTTGGGCTCAAAGTTTGCATATGCTTTCAGATATGATATTAGAAGGAATTTTAAGGCCAGGTGATATAGATCCTTTAAATAGAAGACAAAGAATAGGTCATAAAAGAAGTACAACTCCAATGGTTGCTTTTTTAAGTGAAAATGAAATTGTAAAACAAAAAATACTAAATCTAGGGTTTAATAGTGAAACTTTAGAAGAATTAAATAGTGTTAAAATTATGCAAGCTACACAATTATCAAAGGTACATGAACAACTTGGTAAAAATGATAAATTACTTTTAAGTGGACGACCTTCTTGGATGCCTCGTTCAATTACAACTGCAAGATTACATATTTTAGCAGGTGAGCATATTATATTTTTGCCATATTATTTTAATCCAAAAGGTTTTTATTTTTCTTATGATAATAAACTTTTAGTTGAACAGTTTAAATCTTCAATAAAATTTTTATCCGAACATTGGGATCAAGCTGGACAACCCATTTTACCGCTTTTAATTAGAGAAGATATGCTTAATGATAAGAATAAAAATGAAGTTGTAGAACTTCTTCATGATTTACAAGCAGGACAAAGCGATGATATAGGTGTTAAAGTAGGACCTTTAGAGCAATTATTAAAAACAGCAGGTGTTGAAACTATTGACAATTTACATGGATATAAATTAGAAAGTTATACTTCAAAACTAAAAAATGAAACTTTTTATAGTTCTTCATTTTTAGGTAATAGTGATGAAAAATTTAATTTTGAAAATCTTTATAATTTGGAATTTAAAAGTGACCATGACTTGATACAACTTTTGCAAAATGAAGTAGATTTTAAAACAAAAACACATGTTCTAAAAATTTTATGGAATCGTTTGAGTAAAGATTATGAGATTTTCTATGATGGACAAAATTTAAGTTTATCACAAATTGCGCAACACTATTATGAGTATGCAACTTCAACTCATGATTGGGCATTAGTGCGAAAAATTGCAGATATAACAGGAATAAATGATGAGCGTTTAGAAGATGCTTTATTAGAAGTTGTAATTAGACAAAAACGTTTAGCTGTTGGAAGAGCATATAGTGAAAAAGCAACTTTTTCAAAACCTCAGGAAAGTTCAATAATAATAAAAACAATAAAAGAATATTGTGGCAAAAATGATGCTGAAAATGTATTAACTCAAGAAATTATGTTGCATTTAGGACATCTTTTAAGAACACAAGCACATCTTTTTGAAAATATAATTACAATTAGAACTTGGTATTTTGTTCAGCTATTAGTTTCTAAAATAAGTAAAGAACAAAACCTTCCAATAGCAGATTCTTATGAAGTTTTATTAAGTCTTGCTCCCCATGATATTTATGAAGCTTTAAAAGTAGTTTTAAGCTCTTATACAAAAAAATCAATGCAGATGATAAGTCATGAAAACCTTTATGCTTCAGGAGTTTTAAATAAAGATGAAATAAACAAAGAAGAATTTGATGAAAAAGAAGTAGCTGATTGGTCTATTTGGAGAAAAGAGACAGGGATGATAGCTAGGTTATCTTCAGTCTTTTGTAAAAATATTTGGTATTTATTGCAACAGTGTAATGGTTTAGTAATTGGAGATAAATATAATTTAAGCTCTAGAATTGGTTCAGAATTTACTTTAGAAACGACAGCTGGAGAAAGAACTTTTGAGCTTAGAGTGGATTCTTTAATTCAAAGTATCGAAGCTCCTGATTATAAAAAATTAAATATAGAAGCCTTAGAAAGTCTTTCTAAATTCTTTAAAAATAATCCTGATATAAAAGTTGATGATGATTTAATTCTTGATGTAATAATTGGGCATGCAGTTAGAATTTCATGGAAAGAAAATCATAATATGGATAACTATGATGAACAAAAAGGACAAGCTTGGAGTGCTTTTTATAAACTTGCACCAAATAAAACTGAAGAATTTTTTATCAAAGCATTAATGAATTTGATAAAAATTGAAGAATAAAAATAGAAAAAGGTAATAAAATGATTTTAGCTGGTGATATTGGTGGAACAAAAGTAAATTTGGCACTTTATGAACTTGAAGAAAATGAATTAAAAATCATAGCTCAAGAACAGTTCGCAAGTAAAGATTATGCTAAGTTTTCAGATTTAATAGAAGCTTTTAAAAAATCAACTTCAATCACAAAAGTAGAAGCTCTTTGCCTAGGAATTGCAGGTCCTATTATAAATGAAAGATGTAGAACTACGAACTTACCTTGGGATATAAAAGCCTCTGATTTAAAAGAACAATTAAATACAAACAAGGTGAAACTTTTAAATGATTTAGAAGCAACAGCTTATGGGATGTTGTATTTAAAAGATGATGAATTTATTTCTTTAAATCCAACAGGAAGAGAAACAAAAGGAAATATTGCAGTAATTGCAGCAGGCACTGGCTTGGGTGAAGCAATTCTATTTTTTGATGGAAAAGATTATCACCCAATAGGAACAGAAGGAGGGCATACAGATTTTGCCCCAATCTCTTCTACACAAGATGAATTATTAACTTGGCTTAGAAGAAGATACCCCGGACATGTTTCTTATGAAAGAATAGTATCAGGCGCTGGAATTTATACAATATATGAATTTTTATTAGAAAGTGGATTTGCTAAAGAACCTCAAGCTATGTTAAATATAAAAGAAGATGAAGACAAAAGTGCCATGGTAAGCCAATGTGCTTTAAATAATAAAGATCCTTTATGTTTAGAAGCTTTACGTCTTTTTGCGGAAATTTATGCAGCAGAAGCTGGAAATTTAGCCTTAAAATGTATGTCTTTAGGTGGGGTTTATATTGGTGGTGGGATAGCTCCAAAGATTTTGCCTATACTTAAAAGTGATTATTTTTTAAACTCTTTTTTTAGTAAAGGAAGATTTGAAGAGATGTTAAGAGGTATTAAATTAAAAGTATCTTTAAATCAAGAAACGGCTTTATTAGGTGCTGCTAGATTTGCTTTTGATAAATTAGTTTGCTTAAATAAGATAGACTAAAAAAGAGTTTTTATTTGAATAAACTAATTACAAATGGTGCTGTTTCAAACTTTTATAATGAGCTTATTCTACTTTTAAGTGAATGTAAATCTTTTACTTTTAATGTAGCATTTATAAACTTTTCAGGGCTTCAACTTTTATTAGATTCTTTTGCCTTAGCTGAAGAAAAAAACATAAAAGGGAAGATTCTTACTTCTACTTATTTAAATTTTACCGAAGCAAAAGCTTTGGAAAAGATTCTTGAATTTAAAAACATAGAACTTAAAATTTATGATTGTTCTATAAAAAATATTGGCTTCCATCCCAAAGCATATATTTTTGAATTTGAAGAAGATTACAAAATTTTATTAGGTTCTTCAAATATAACAGCAAGTGCTTTTAAAACTAATATTGAATGGAATATAAAAACAATTTCTAAAAAAGAAGATGAGTTTTTAAACTCTTTGTTAAATGAATTTAATTTACTTTGGAAAGATTCTTTTTTTGTAGATAAGCCTTTTTTAGAAAGCTATAGAAGCTTTTTAAAACAGATAAAACCCGAACAATTTATTTACAAAAAAGAGTTTAAAATAAACTCTATGCAAGAAAAAGCCTTAGAAAATTTAGAATTCTTGCGATTAAAAGGCGAAAAAAAAGCACTAGTAATAGCTGCAACAGGTTCAGGAAAAACTTTTTTAGCAGCTTTTGATGTAAAAAAGTATAAAGCAAAAAGACTTCTTTTTATAGTTCATAGAGAAAATATTTTACTAAAAGCAAAACAAAGTTTTGAAGATATTATAAATGGAGTTTCTTGTGGCTTGTACACAGGGAATAAAAAAGAAGAAGAAAAAGTTTATATTTTTGCAACTATTCAAACTTTAAGTTCAAATTATTCAAACTTTACAAAAGAGCAGTTTGATTATATTATTGTTGATGAAGCCCATCATATAACAAGTCCATCTTACAAAAAAGTATTAGAATATTTTAATCCAAAATTTTTATTAGGATTAACAGCTACTCCAAATAGAAGTGATGATAATTCTATTTATGAAGTTTTTGATGACAATATTGCTTGTGATATTAGATTAAATGAAGCCTTAGAAAATAATCTTGTATCTCCTTTTCATTATTATGGAATTAGTGATATAAAACAAATTGATTATGAAAATATTGATTTATCAAAAATTAGTGAAGTAGCAAAACTTTTGATGGTAAATAGAAGAGTCGATTATATAATTGAAAAGATGAACTTTTACTCCTTTTCAGGGAATAAAAGAAAGGTATTAGGCTTTTGTGCTTCAAAAGAACATGCTTTGTATATGAGTGAGGAGTTTAATAAAAGAGGAATAATCTCATGCTCTTTATTAAGTGAGGATTCTATTTTTAAAAGAGAAGAAACAATAGAAAAACTAGAAAATGAAAATGATAAATTAGAAGTGATTTTCACAGTTGATATTTTCAACGAAGGAGTTGATATTCCTTCAATTAACACAGTTTTAATGCTAAGACCAACTTCTTCTGCAATTGTCTTTATACAGCAATTAGGAAGGGGTTTAAGAAAGCATAAAAACAAAGAGTTTTTGACTTTACTTGATTTTATAGGAAATCATAATAAGGTTTATTTAATAGCCCTTGCCCTAATAGGAAATAAAGCAATTGATAAAGAGAGTTTAAAAATATCACTTTTAAATAATTTTGCAAATATAAATAATGCTTTTATCTCAATGGATGAAATTTCAAAACAAAGAATTTTAGAACAAATAGATAATGAAAACTTTAATTCTATGAAATATTTGAAAGAAGAGTATTATGAGTTTAAAACAATTTTAGGAAATAAAATTCCTAGACTAATAGATTTTATAAATTATGATGAGCTTATAAGTCCACTTCCTTTTATAAGCGAATCAAAATCATATATAGAGTTTTTATCAAAAGTTGAAAAGAAAAAAGAAATAAAAACTCTTCTAGAAAATCAAGATTTTATAAAAGCACTAAGATTTATTCAGTCTTTATTACCTATAAAAAGAGTGTATGAATTTGTAATTTTAAAGTATCTTCTTAGTAATAATTTTTGTGATAAGAAAATAGCTTTAATGATTTTAAATAAGTATTTACAAAAGGTAAATGAAGAGACTATTTTACATAGTTTTTTATATTTAAATCAAAATTATTTTGATAGTGGACAAATAAGTAGATCTCTAAAACTTGTAGAATTTAAAGAAAATAAATTAAAAAAAACAAAAGAGTTTGAAACACTTTTAGAAAATGAAAAGTATAAAGAAATTTTTGAAGATAGTTTAAATTATGGAATATTAACTTATGAAAAATCTTTTGGAAATAAAGATTTTGGCTTACCATTTTTTAAACTTTATGAAAAATACAATATGCTTAATATTGCGCAATTATGTAATTTTAATAAAATACATTCTTCTTTTAGGGGAAGTGGATTTTTAAAATATAATGATGACTTTTTTCTATTTATAACAATTGAAAAAGAGAAATTTTCAAAAGCTTCAAATTATCACAATGCTTTTCTTTCAAAAGAACTTTTTACTTATTCAAGCAAGCCTAGCCATACTCAAGAAAAAGGTGATGGAAAGAGATTATGCGAAAATATAAATGAAAAAGTAAAACTTCATATTTTTGTTAGAAAATCTTCCCATGTGGATAAAAAAGTTCAAGGTTTTATATATTTAGGAAAAGCAAACAGTTCTAAATATGAAGGAAATAAACCAATAAATTTAGAACTAAGATTAGAAAACTCTCTAAGTGATAAGCTTTTTGAAGAGTTTACAAGAGTTATTTAGCCCTTATGATATAATTATATATGAAGTATTTAATTTTTGTAACTTTTATTTGGGCATTTTCTTTTAGTTTTATAGGTGAAGTATTAGCAGGAGAAGTTGATAGTTATTTTGCAGTGCTTATTCGTGTTATCTTGTCTTCTTTGATTTTTTTACCATTTACAAAGTTTAGAGGTATTCAAACGAAATTAAAGCTAAAAATAATGCTTATTGGAAGTATACAAATTGGTATGATGTATATATTCCTTTATAAGTCATTTCTATTTTTGAGTGTTCCTGAAGTTGTACTTTTTACTGTATTTACTCCTATTTATGTAACCCTATTTTATGATGGACTAAAAGGACAATTTAAGCCACTATACTTAATTAGTACAGGCTTAGCTGTATTAGGCGCATATATAATCCGATATCATAATATAAGTGAAGATTTTATCACAGGTTTTTTAATGGTACAAGCAGCAAATGTTTGTTTTGCTTTAGGACAAAGTTCTTACAAAAAAGTGATGGAATCACATAAAGATATTAGACAAAAAGATGTTTTTGGATATTTTCATTTTGGGGCTTTGACTGTAAGTGTTATATCCTTTATATTATTTGCAAATCCAGAAAAATTGTCACCAACATTAACCCAATGGAGCGTTATAATTTGGTTGGGTATTATTGCCTCAGGATTAGGATACTTCTTATGGAATAGGGGAGCTTGTTTAGTAGATGCAGGAGTGCTTGCAATTATGAATAATGCCTTAGTTCCAGTAGGCTTACTTGTCAATTTTATTATCTGGGAAAGAATGAGCAATTATTTTTTACTTTTTTTAGGAAGTTTAGTTCTTGGGTTATCTTTATATTTACATTATTATTTTATGAAATTCTATGATAAAAAAAATATAAAGAATAATTAAAAAAATATAAAAAAGTACAGTAAAAAATTAAAATCACAATATTTTTTGATAAAAAGTCTTATATTCGCCTTATTTAAGGTATTTGTCTTTATCTCAACAAATAATATTTCCGTGTATGTTATTTGTTGATTTTTAGGCTATCTTGTATATAATGTATAGATAATAAATAGTTATCTCATGTAATAAATTTGTACAAAAAAGGATATTTTAAAATGAATAAAATAGATTTAACAATTAAAACTATATCACAAGAAACAATTTATCAAAGTTTTAAAAAAATTGCAGAAGACATGTTAAATAATTTTATTATAGAAATCAACGGTGTTCAATACAGAATATTAAATATAGAATTTTACTATTATAATTTTGTAAAACATCCAGACTGTAATGTTCATCAACATGAAAGACAACTAAAATCACATCAGTGGTATTTACATAAAAATAGTATTAATCCAGCTTATCATAGAAAAGGTATAGATTATACTTTTGGAGATGGAAAAAATTATGGTGGTATTTTAATAAAGACAGTCAAAAATTTAACTACCAATAGTGAACCCTTGTCACAATCAAACTTTATTAAAGATTTAGTAGAAAGTCTCAAATTCAAACATCCAAATGATACAAAAAAATTTAAACAAATAATTGAAGAAACAGATAATTTAAAGTTAAAACCTTATAAACTAGATAAGCATAGCATCATATCAAAAGAACGAGTTAATTTAGCTAGACCAAGTTATAGAGATGAAAAATATGAATATGCTTTTTATATTAATTTAAACACTTAAAAGAGATAACAAATCAGAGAAGTGAACGAGGTACCCACTTACTTCAAATGTCATATCAAAAATAACATCACACAGTTAATATAATTTAACTTAAGATTCTTACAAAACTAGATAAAGAGAAATCAATAAACTCAAAAGAATTATTGAATATATTGACTCTCTTACAATAAAGGAGATAGTCCCCTTTATATATATCTTGTAAGGTATCATAACAAATCATTGGAGAGAAATATTTGAACTATTATTAAAATTTAACATATGGAGATAAAATGAAATTACTAGAAAATATAAGTAGTGACACAAAAAAGTTAATTAATGAGTTAGAAGAGATATTAAAAAATATAGATGAGAATATAATCTCAACAAAAAGAAATAATCAGAATAGAACAATAAAACAAATTGTAGGACATTTAGTTGATTCTGCATCAAATAATATACATAGAATTATCCATTTACAATATCAACCAATACCCTTAATCTTCCCAGATTATGCTAATCTTGGAGTAAATGACAAATGGATAGCAATACAAGATTATAATAACTATAATTGGAATGATTTAATACAATTAATGAAATATACAAATATTCATATTACAAATGTAATTAAAAATATTGATGCTTCAAAATTACAAAATAAATGGATAAGTGCTTTAAAAGACCAATACACATTAGAAGAGATGATTGTAGATTATCCGTTACATTTTAAAATACATCTCGACCAAATAAAAGAATTGATTGACAAGTAAATTGTATAATAATTTAGTATGAAACTTAAAGAAAGTTTCATACTCTACAGCTTATTTTTAAAAATAACAATTAATATGTAACTATTTATTAATGCGTAAGCATTTATTAATGTTATTTAAATTATAGTTCTAATTCTAATTAACAAAAGGAGAACAAATGTCATTAAAAATAACGACAATAGAAACACAAAAAATCAATTCTCAAGAACTTACATCAATTAAGTCTACTCTTTCTCTATATTCATATTATTATTAAAACTTACTCTATTAACTAATCATAACTAATTAAAACTTATTGTTAAAAATATTATACGGAAATTATATTCTGAGATTAAATATTATCATCATGTAATGCTGAAGATAATTAACTATTTTTCATAATATGATTGAAAATCATGTGAGAATTAAAGCTTACTTTAAATCTCAACAAAAACTAGATATTTCTTTAATATAAAAGAAATTCAGGTGAAAACTAATCTTATTAGTAAAGAGGAATTATGAACAAAGAAAAAATCAAAACTATTCTTGATAGAGGAATAATAACAAATATTTTACCTACAGAGGAAGAATTTATAGAAATCTTATTAAAAAATAAATTAAGGTTTTATATAGGGGCAGATGCAACAAGTGACAGTTTACATTTAAGTCATGCAAAAAATTATCAGCTTTTAGAAGAATTTAGACAGTTAGGACATGAAGTTATAGTTTTATTTGGAGACTTTACTGCAAGAATTGGAGACCCTACAGATAAAAGTAGTACTCGTGCTAAACTTACTAAAGAAGAGGTTAAAAAAAATGTATCTTGTTGGTTAGAGCAAATTCAACCTTTGCTAGATTTTAATGACCCAGTAAATCCTGCTAAAGTGGAATATAACTCTAAATGGTTAAGTCTATTGAATTTTGAGGATATTTTAGAATTAGCGAGTAATTTTACAGTGGGACAATTATTAGAAAGGGATATGTTTACAAAAAGAATGAATGAAGAAAAACCTATTTTTATGCATGAGTTCATGTATCCCATGATGCAAGGTTATGATAGTGTATCAATGAATGTTGATGTTGAATTATGTGGAACAGATCAAACATTTAATGCACTAATAGGAAGAAAACTTCAAAAAATTATTAATAATAAAGATAAGTTTGTAGTAACTGTAAATCTTATGGAGAACCCCAAAACTAGTGAACTTATGTCCAAAAGTAGAGGAACTGGTATATTTCTAAAATTTGATAGTTTTAATATGTTTGGAGCATTAATGGCACAACCTGATGAAATGATAAAGGTTTTCCTAATAAACAATACTAGAATTAAGCATACAGAGATAGATAAAATCTTAACTTTACACCCTAGAGATGCAAAACTTAAAATGGCGTTTGAAGTAACCAAAATAATGAAAGGCGAGGACGAAGCCCTAAAAGCAAAAGAACGTTTTATAAATCAATTTCAAAAAAAAGTAATATCCGAAAATGATATGGCAATAATTAGGTTAGAAGAAAAAGAAATGACCTTATTTGAACTATTAAAGAGCCTTGTTGGAGTAGATACAAGTAGTAGTGAAATATTAAGGTTAATAAAACAAAATTCAATAAGTATAGATAATATTAAGAAATCTAATAAAGATGAAATCATTCATATCAATGATTTAGTTGTTAAAGTTGGTAAAAGAAAATATTTTAAAGTAAATTAATTTTATTACTATGATTTAGCTAAATTAAACAGGATATAGAAAATTAAAAAAAGATCACATTTTAAAGTGGTCTTTTCAAATGAAAATTCATTATTAAAATTCTTATATATGGGAATACGAAGTGCAAAATAAAAGAGACCGTAAAATAAACTCAAGCAGCTAATACCTAGAGTTTAACAATCTCCCAACTTACAATATTTTTTGAAGGGAGATTGGATGATTATTTACAGTTGTAACAAATATATAATCCTATTTATTTCGTATCAAATCTATCAGCATTCATAACTTTATTCCAAGCATTAATAAAGTCATTGATAAATTTCTCTTTTGAAGTCTCTTCTGCATAAACTTCAGAAATAGCTCTTAATTGCGAATTCGAACCAAATACTAAATCAACTCTACTTGCAGTGTATTTAACTTCACTTGATTGTCTAGTCCTTCCTTCAAACTCTCTTTCTTCTTCATTTACACTTGACCAAATATTATTCATATCTAAAAGGTTTACAAAGAAATCATTTGTAAAAACACCTTTCCTATTTGTAAAAATACCTTTTGTAGAATCATCATAATTCGCACCTAAAACTCTCATTCCTCCAACTAAAACTGTCATTTCAGGAGCAGTCAAATCTAATAATTGTGCTTTATCTATAAGTAATTCTTCTGCACTTACAGAGTATTTTACTTTTTCATAGTTTCTAAATCCATCTGCAATTGGCTCTAGGTAATAAAAAGATTCTATATGTGTTTGTTCTTGTGTTGCATCTGTTCTTCCTATTGTAAATGGAACCAGAATCTTAACACCAGCATCAAATGCTGCTTTTTCGATAGCAGCAGCTCCCCCAAGTACAATTAAATCTGCTATTGATACTTTTTTTGCTCCACGTCTATCAAATTCTTCTTTTAGTTCCTCAAGTTTCGCTATAACTTTTTCGCAGCCTTGATTTACTTCCCAATCTTTTTGAGGAGCAAGTCTTATTCTTGCACCATTTGCTCCACCTCTTTTATCTGAGTTTCTATAAGTTGAAGCAGAAGCCCAAGCTGTTTTTACTAAATCAGATACGCTTAAACCACTAAGTAAGATTTTATCTTTTAACTCTTGAACATCAAAATCTTCAATCATTTCATAATCAGAAGAAGGAATCACATCTTGCCAAATTAAATCTTCTTTTGGAGCATCATGACCTAAATATTTAGATTTTGGTCCTAAATCTCTATGAGTTAATTTAAACCAAGCTCTAGCAAATGCATCAGCAAATTGATCTGGATTTTCATGGAATCTTTTTGAAATAGGTCCATAAATTGGATCCAATTTTAAAGCTAGGTCAGTTGTAAACATAACAGTTTTTACTTTTTTAGATGAATCATGAGCTGCTGGAGCCAAATGTTCTTCTTTTGGATTTATTGGAGCCCATTGCCAAGCTCCTGCTGGAGATTTTTCTAAATTCCATTCATATTCAAATAGTAAATCAAAATAACCATTATCCCATTGAGTAGGATTTGCAGTCCAAGAACCCTCTAGTCCACTTGTAATAGTATCATCACCTTTACCACTTAAGTATTTACTAAACCAACCAAGACCTTGTGCTAGAATTCCTTCTGATTCTGGTTCTGGTCCAACATTAGAAGCATCTCCTGCTCCATGTGTTTTACCAAATGTATGTCCACCTGCTATAAGTGCTACAGTTTCTTCATCACCCATTGCCATTCTTGCAAAAGTTTCTCTAATATCTTTTGCTGATTCTAATACGTTAGGTTCCCCTTTTGGTCCTTCTGGGTTTACATAAATAAGTCCCATTTGAACTGCTGCTAATGGATTTTCTAAGCCTTCACGATTGTCTTTTTCTTCATATCTTTTATCACCTAGCCATTCATCCTCAGCACCCCAGTAAATGTCCTCTTCTGGTTCCCATACATCTTCTCTTCCTCCTGCAAAACCAAATGTTTTGAATCCCATAGATTCTAAAGCAACATTTCCTGAAAGAATCATAAGGTCTGCCCAAGAGATTTTATTCCCATATTTTTGTTTGATTGGCCAAAGAAGCCTTCTAGCTTTATCTAGGTTTCCATTATCTGGCCAGCTATTTAGTGGTGCTAATCTTTGATTACCAGTAGAAGCTCCACCTCTACCATCAGCTGTTCTATATGTACCTGCACTATGCCAAGCCATTCTAATAAATAGAGGACCATAGTGTCCATAGTCAGCAGGCCACCACTCTTGTGAATCTGTCATTAAAAAAGTTAAATCTTTTTTTAGTGCTTCTAAATCTAGTTTTTCAAACTCTTTTCTATAATCAAAATCTTCACCCATTGGGTTAACTTTATTTGAGTGTTGAGAAAGAATCTTAAGATTTAGCTGATTAGGCCACCAGTCTTTATTATATGTACCTTTGTTTTTTACACTTGGGTTTACAACTGCCTCATCACTTCCTAAACCGGTAATTGGACACTTTGCCATGTTCTCTCCTTTTTTATTTTTATTTTAATTTTTTTATTTTATTAACATTTTTACTTATGTAATAAAAATGATCATTAAAAGATTGTAATAAGAGTAAGCTTAAATCTATATTAATATATTTTATCCTTGGATAAAAATTATCCTTTATAATTAAATTGCTACTGTTATGATTGATGACATACTTTAGAAGGTTAAATTTTTTTTAAAGCTTCTTCAAAATCACCTACAATAATTTTTTCTACAGAACAAGCAATCATAAGATTAACAGCATAATCAAAATCCTCTATATATTTCCCTTCTAAATCTGTAAAGCCATTTTCTTTTATAAGTATTTCATTTTCTTTAAATTGTTGTAAATAAGTTGTATCTCTATTTATATATCCATAAACTTTTTTTCCAAGAGCTATTGCATATCCACATTCCCAAATAGTTCCACTATCACTTTCTTTTCCTCTAAAAGAGTTTAGATTAGCAATTACAATATCACATTCATCAATTAAGTTCTTATTTGCTTTATAAATATCTTGGGCAATTTTTTGCTTATTTTGCTCAAAATTAATTACGTTATCTAAAGGATATAATCCTTCAAAACCGTAATCTTTGCAAAGCTTCACATACTTTTGTCCAATTTCTATTGAATCTTTCTCAAAGACATCTGGCCCTGCAATATAAATTTTCTTTATTTTATTTTTTTGCATATTAGTTCTTTTTACCATATTCTATTTTATTTCCATTTTCATCTAAAAGTGGATATTTCTTTTCATTTAATTTCATTTTTTGAATAATTGCTTCTTCTAAATTTATATCAAAACTCATACACATTCGTATTAAATAAACAGCAATATCAGCTATTTCTTGTTTTGCATGCTCTTTTTTGTCAGGTGATAAATTTTCTGACTGTTCTAAATCTAGCCATTGAAATATTTCAACTAACTCTGATGCTTCAACGCTTAAAGCCATTGATAAGTTTTTTGGATTATGAAACTTTTCCCAGTCTCTTTTTTTAGAAAACTCTTTTATAAGAGTCTCAATTCTCTGCATATTCATATTAAACCTCTTTGAATGAAAAATTATTATATAATAGCCAAAATTTAAATAAAGAATAATAATGATAAAAAGAGAATTTCTACAAAAACATAAGCCGATAAATTTCAAATTTTACCAAAATGTTGATGATTTTATAGTTGAAGAGTTACCACTAAAGTTTGCAGGACGTGGCAATTTTATAATTGCTAAAATAAAAAAAAGACAATTAGGAACTTGGGATTTAATAGAGAGTTTAGGAAGAGGTTTACAAATTTATGAAAATGAAATAGGATATGCAGGATTAAAAGATAAAAATGCAACAACTACACAATATATTTCAATTCCAAAAAAATACTCAAAAGATTTAAAAAACTTTAGACATAATAAAATAGAAATTCTTGAAACAACACTTCATGGTTCAAAACTAAATATTGGAGATTTAAAAGGTAACAGCTTTGAAATAAATCTTCATGAAGTAAAAATAGAAGATGTGGGAAAAATTGAAAAACTTTTAAAACAAATTTCAGAAATTGGAATGCCAAATTATTTTGGTTTTCAACGATTTGGATTTGAAGGTGCAGCAAACTTAGAAAAAGCAAGAAAATATATTTATGAAGATTTGATTATAAAAGATAGAAAAATTTCAAAAATGTTAGTTTCTGCTTATCAAAGTGATTTTTTCAATAAGTGGTTAGTAGAAAGATTAAAAGATTCAAGTGAAAGTTTTAAAGTATTAAGAGGAGATGTATTTAAAGAATATTCAACAGAAAAACTTTTTACACCAAAAAATTTAAATGAGATTATTCTAAATGATTTTGAAAATAAAAAAATAATTCCAACCGGATTACTTCCTGGACGTCAAGCTTTTAGATCTATGCATGATGCTAGAATAATTGAAGAGAAGTACGATGATACCTATATTCAAGAAAAAGGATATAGACGAGATGCTCTTGTATATCCTAAAGATATAAGTGTGAATTACAACAAACAAACAAGTAAATGTAAAGTAAAATTCTCACTTCCTAAAGGTTCTTATGCAACAGTTTTAATTGAAAATATTGCAAATAGAAATTTAAAGTCTTAATAATCATTTATTATAAAATATATGTGAAATATATTTAAAGTATATTTAAAATTAAATTTATATTAATTAGATTATAATATTTCAAATATACTTTTAATGGATTGAAATGAAAAATAAATTAAAAAAATCAAAAAATAAAACAATGACAGAACAAGTTTTTGAAAAACTTGAAGATCTTATTGTTTTTTGTGAAATTGAACCAGGTACAGTTTTAACAGAAGCAGAAATATCTGAGATGGTTGGAGCAGGACGAACTCCTGTTAGAGAAGCCTTGCGTATGTTAGCAAATGAGTCTTTGGTAAATGTTTCAAGAATTGGTATTTTAATTCCTGAAATGAGCGGAAGTACCCAATTACAATTGTTAGAAGTAAGACGTTCTATATTAAAACTTTGTGTTGAAAAAGCAATTATTAGATTAACTGAATTGGATAAAAAAGCTATTCAAGAATTATTAGATGTAGTTGATGAACAAGATGATGTAGAATTTTTACATTGGTTAAAACAAAGACATAAAGTATTATCAAAGTGTTCAAAAAATCAATTCATATATGAAGAACTTAGAAATGTACAAGGTCTATCTCATAGATTTTGGTATTTTTATGCAAAAAAAGAAGACCATCAAGAGGGAAAAGATTTACATAAACATATCTTAAAAGCTGTTTTAGAACAAGATAAAGAGAAAGCAATAATTGCAGTTGATGCTCTTTTAGACTACCTTGAAGAATTTACAAGATTACATTCCATCTAATAAAAAAAGCTCTAATAAACCTTTATTAGGGCATTAGTAAAATAAAAATCCATACTTTACCTAAATAAATTTATATAATCATTATTAAATAAAAATCCATCTCAATATTTGATATATACATAGAATATATCTTAAGTATATTTTAAGATTAATATATATATACTTTCAATATATAACTTAAAAAAGGATTAGATATGTTGAGAAATAAATTACTAAGTACTGCTTGTGCATTACTTTTAAGTGCAATTAGTTTAAGTGCTGAGACATGGAAGTTTGCAAGTGAAGAGGCTAAAAAAGATGTTCAAGACATTTATGCTCAAGAGTTTGCAAAAGTAGTAAAAGAAGAATCTAATGGAAAAATAAAAGTTAGAATCTATTATTATGGACAACTTGGCGGAGAAAATGATATTGTTGAATTAACATCAAATGGTTCAATTAACTTTGTGTCAGTTGGAACTGGACATTTAGGTTCATATGTTCCTGAAGTTCAAGCAATTTCAATTCCATATGTATTAACAAACAATGAAGACGCAGCTTATGAAGTTTTAACTACAAGCAAAACTATTTATAATGACTTAGCTCCAAAATTTGATAAAGCAAATCTTAAATTATTATCAATGATAAGTGAAGGTGAAATGGCTTGGGGTGCAAATAAACCAATTAGATCGCCTGAAGATTTTGCAGGTTTTAAAATTAGAACATTTACTTCTACAATTCCAGTTGAAACATACAAAGCCTTTGGTGCAGTTCCTACTCCATTGTCATGGGGAGAGGTTTATTCTTCATTACAATTAGGGACAGTTGATGGTATGGTAAATCCAATGTACTTTATTTATAATGCAAAATGGCATATGGTACAAAAATACATCATGTTCCCAGGTCAACAGCCATATATTGGAACAATTTCAACAAATGCAAAATGGTATGCAAAACAAAGTCCTGAAAAACAAGCAATCATTAAAAAAGCTATTGAATCAGCAAATAAAGCAGCTTTTATTTACCAAAAGAGAATTAACAAAGAAAATACTGCAAAAATGTTAGAAGAAAATAAAGAACTAAAAATTATTAAACTAACAGATTCTGAAAAAGCTAGATTTAAAGAATTAAGTAAATCTTTACATGGAACTTTCTTAGATGTAGTAGCTAACACATATCCAGATGCTAAAAAAGAACAAGCTAAAAAAGAAGCTAAAAATATATTAGATAATTTAATTACTGAAGTAAAAGACGCTGAAAGCAGACACTAATTAAAAAAGCTCTTTTTGAGCTTTTTTAAAGGATAAAAAATGGAAATAAAAGTTTTAGAAAGTGAGTTGAAAAATGAAATCTCTCACAATGGAAAAATAGGTTTAATACTTCTTTCAACAGATCAAGTTACCTTATATGAATTTGATGCAATTTTGAGAGATACAGGAGTTTTATGTTTTCCTTCAAGAGTAATGTTGGATTCTTTTGAGCTTACTCCAAAAGTTTTAATGGCTATTAAAAATCAATTAGCAAGTGCAACAAACACGATTCTTCCAGGTCTTAGTTTGGATGTTGTTGCTTTATCATGTACTTCTGCTTCTATGACAATTGGAGAAGATGAAGTTGAAAGAATTATTAAACAAAGTGACCCAAAAAGAGAGATAAAAGAAGTTACAAATCCTTATTCTGCAATTAAAAATGTATGTAAGTTTTTAGATATTAAAGAATTAGGAGTAATTACTCCATATAGTAAAGAAGTAACCCAAGGAATATTAGATGGAATGAAAGCAGATATAAAAACTATTTTGGCTGCTACATTTAATAATCCAAATGATAATTTAGTTCCAAGTATTACCCCTTTGTCCATAAAAAATGCAGTTATTGAAATGGCAAAAGATGAAAAAATTAAAACTATTTTTGTCTCTTGTACAAATTTAAATATTTGTAGATATATAGCTGAGTTAGAAGAAATTACGGGAAAAACAATTTTAACAAGTAATCAAGTTATGGCTTGGGATATTCTAAGATTAGCAAACTACAAAGAACCTATTAAAGGCTTTGGTAAACTATTAGAGAAATCGAGATAATTATGAAAAATATATTAACAAGAGTAAACTCAATTACCGCCAAAATAGAAAAGATAATTTTATCAATGTCTATTTTATTGATGATGATTAATACAACAGCAAACGCTTTAGGAAGGTATATTTTTAATCAAAGTATATATTTTTCAGAAGAATTAAATCAATTTTTAATGGTTTCAGTAACTTTTATAGGACTTACTTATGCTGTTAGAAATGGAAGAAATATTCGTATGACTGCAATTTATGATGCACTTTCTCATAAAAAGAAAAAAATCTTAATGATTTTTATTGCAATAACTACCTCAATGTTAATGTTTTTATTAGCATATGAAGCATGGGTTTATGTGATGCAATTAAAAGAAATAAATAGACAAAGTCCCGCTTTACAAATACAAGTTTACATAGTTTATATGATTGTACCTTTTGGATTTTTTATGGCAGGTATTCAATTTTTCATCAGATTTGTACAAAATCTTTTACACGATGAAATTTATCTTTCTTATGATGTTATTGAAGAGAAAGATTGTGACTTAAAGGATCAATCATGTTAGATTTCTTTCAAAATGTAATAAACGGTGAACTTGATGTTTATGTGATTACTTTTACTCTTTTATCTGTAATGGTAATCCTTTTATTTTTGAGTTTTCCAATGGTTGTGCCTTTGACTGTTGCAACAATAGTTGGATTCTTGCACTTTTCAGATTTACCTTTACAAAATATTATTCAACAAATGATTACAGGTATCACACCAAATGCTTTAATAGCAATTCCAATGTTTATTTTTGCAGCTGATATTATGACTCGTGGTCATACAGCAAAAAGATTGTTAGATTTAATTGAAGTATTTATTGGTCATTATAGAGGTGGATTACCAATAACAACTTGTATTTCATGTACATTATTTGGTTCAGTTTCAGGTTCTACTCAAGCAACAGTTGTTTCAGTTGGAACAATAATGAGACCAAAACTATTAAAAGCAGGATATAAAGACTCTTTTATTTTAGGACTTATAATAAATGCAAGTGATATTGCCTGGCTAATCCCACCTAGTATTGGACTTATTTTATATGGAGTTTTGGCAAACGTAAATATTGCTGAACTGTTTATTGCTGGAATTGGACCAGGTCTTATTTTAACGGCTTTATTTTCTTTATATTGTTATGTATATTCTGTATTTCATCAATCTGAAATTACTTTAGCTGTAAAAGCAGATTGGCCAAAAAGAATAAGTGCAATAAAAAAATCTATATTGCCATTAGGTTTCCCTATTTTAATTGTAGGTGGAATTTATTCAGGAGCCTTTACTCCAACAGAAGCAGCTGCCTTTTCTGTGCTGTATGCAATTATTTTAGAAGTAATAATTTACAAAAAATTAGGTTTCCAAGATTTAATTGATTCTTCATTAAGTACAGGTCTTATAACTGCTGTTGTATTTATTCTTGTTGGTGCTGGGCAAGCTTTCTCTTGGTATATATCTTTTGAGATGATTCCTCAAGAGTTATTGGGAAATTTAAATTTAGAAAATGCAAGCCCTGAGTTTATACTTTTTGTTATCTCTGTTGCTTTTGTAATTGGATGTATGTTTGTTGATTCAATTGTCGTATTACTTGTATTAACACCAGTATTTATGCCAATTATTGATTCTTCTGGTTTAGATCCAGTATTAGTGGGAGTTGTAATTACTTTACAAATGGCAATAGGTTCTGCTACGCCACCATTTGGCTGTGATATTTTTACTGCAATTGCAGTATTTAAAAAATCATATATGCAAGTAATTAGTGGAATCTTTCCATTTTTCTTAATCTTAATGTTGATGTCAGCGATTTTAATATTCTTCCCTGATTCAGCTCTGTTTTTAAGAGATATAGCATTTGATAAGTAAATAAAAATTAGTAATAAAATTAGTAAAAATTAAACATAAAGGAATTTAAAATGATAGAAAATTATGAAAAATATTTAGACAATACAAACTTTTTTGACAATACAAAAAATTGTGTAAAAGGGAAATATGAGCATCAAGACATTTTGAGTTTAGAAGCATTTGAAAAAGCAAAAAAAGAGATTACATCTTGGAACGAGTATAAGGTTACTCCTTTAATAGAGTTAGATGAATTAGCCAAAGAAGCAGGTGTTGCAAAATTATATTACAAAAATGAGCATTATAGATTTTCTCTAAAAAGTTTTAAAGCTTTAGGTGGAGCATATGCTGTTGCAAATTTATTAATTGAAAAATTAAAAGAAGCAGGAATTGATGCAAATTCAAATGATTTATTAGCAGGAACATATAGTGAAATTACAAATAAAATCACAGTTTCTTGTGCAACAGATGGAAATCATGGGAAATCAGTAGCTTGGGGAGCATCTATTTTTGGATGTAAATGTGAGATATTTATTCATAATCATGTGAGTGTAAGTAGAGAAAAAGAGATTGCAAAATACGGGGCAAATGTAAATAGAGTTAATGGAAATTATGATGACTCTGTACATGTTGCAGCAGTTACAGCTGAAAAAAATGGATATTTCACAGTTTCCGATACTTCTTATGAAGGATATACTTCTGTGCCAAAAGATGTGATGCAAGGTTATACAATCATGGTTGATGAAGCTTTAACACAAATGGGCGAAAAACCTACACATGTATTTTTACAAGGTGGAGTTGGTGGAATGGCAGCAGCTGTTGCTTCATTTATTTTAGAAACATATGGAGCTGATTCTCCAATTTTTGTAATGATTGAACCAAATAATGCAGATTGTTTATTACAAAGTGCAAAAAATGGAAAACCAACAGTTGTACATGGTGATTTAGAGACTGTTATGGCTGGTCTTTCTTGTGGGGAAGTATCATTATTAGCTTGGAAAATTTTAGAAGATAAAACTCAAGGTTTCTTTTCAATTCCTGATGAACCAATTGCAGAAGTTATGAAATATTTGGCAAGTTTAGGTGTTGTTGCTGGAGAATCAGCAGTTGCTGGATTGGCTGGGTTTAATATAATTCAACATTCAAAAAGATATAGAGATGTTTTAAATATTGATGAGAAGTCTAAAATTCTTTTTTTAGGAACTGAAGGTGATACTGATTCTGTAGTATATGAAAAAATGGTGGGTAAATCTTCTATTGAGGTTTTAAAAAAGGCTTAAAGGTTAAATGATGGAAAAAATATTTGAAGGTATTCCTTTTGAGGAAATTAAAAAAAGAGCAGATTTTTATAAAGAAGATATTTATAGATTTACAAGAGATTTAGTTAGATGTCCAGGTGGTTCAGGAGATGAATCAAAAGCAGCAAAATGTACTATTGACGAGATGAAAAAACTAGGTTTTAATAAAATAGATATTGACCCAATGGGGAATATATTAGCTTATATAGGCTCAGGTAAACATCTAATAGCTATGGATGGGCATTTAGATGTAGTAGGAGCTGGTAATCTTAGCAACTGGGATTATGATCCATATGAAGGTTTTGAAGATGAAAATAGAATCATAGGTAGAGGGACTACTGATATGAAAGGAGCTATTGCTTCTATTGTATATGCTGCAAAAATTATTACAGATTTAGATATTAAAGATGATTTTACACTTTTAGTTTCTGCTTCAGTTGCTGAAGAAGATTGTGATGGCTTATCTTGGAAATATATGATTGAAGAACAAAATATTAAACCTGAGTTTGTATTACTTGCGGAACCAAGTGACGGAAAAATTTGTAGAGCTCAAAAAGGGCGAATGGAAATTTCTGTTTCTACTTATGGAACTTCCGCACATGGTTCAATTCCACATACAGGGGATAATGCAATTTATAAAATGTCAGGAATTTTACAAGAACTTCGAGCTTTAAATGAAAACTTATTAGTTGATGATTTACTTGGAAAAGGTTGTTTAACAGTTTCAGAAATACAATCAACTTCTCCTTCAAGATGTGCTGTATCTGATTCGTGTACTATTTCTATTGATAGACGTTTAACTTGGGGTGAAAAACCAGAAGATGCTTTACAAGAAATTAGAAATTTGCCAGCTGTTAAAACAGCAGATGCAGAAGTTTCTATATATAACTATGATGAACCTTCATATACAGGTTTAGAGTATGGACAAGAGTGTTCTTTTAAACCTTGGAAAATGGAAGAAACTCATGATGTTACACAAAGTGTAGCAAAAGCTTATAAGAATTTATTTGGAAAAGAAGCAGTAATTGATATTTGGCCATTTTCAACAAATGGTGTTTCAATTATGGGTGAGCATAATATTCCAGTAATTGGATATGGACCGGGAGAGTTAAAATTTGCACATGCTGCAAATGAAGAAGTTAAAAAAGCAGATCTTATTTTATGTGCGGCATTATATGCAGCTATTCCCTCTGTGTACGTTAGAATGTTAGAAGGTAAATAAATATGTTAGTAGCACCAAAAAGAGGCTTTTTAGAAGCAGAATATGAAAATAGATTAGCAAAAATTCAAAAGCTAATGTTTGATGAAAGAATGGATGCTATTTTATTAACAACGCAAGTTGATATAGAGTATTACACAGGATTTAAAACACAATTCTTTGAAAGTCCAACAAGACCTTGGTTTGTTTTAATTCCTTTAAATGATAAACCAAAAGCAATTATTCCAGTAATTGGACAAAGTGGTATGCAAGGCACTTGGATTGACGATATTCAAACATGGGTGTCTCCAAATCCTGAAGATGAAGGTATTTCTTTATTAACAAATACAATTAAATCTTTGATGAAAAAATACAAAACTTTGGGAATTCCACAAGGACATGAAAGTTTTTTACGAATGCCTATATCAGATTATAATAAATTATTATTAAGTTTAGATGGCATAGAAATCAAAGATGCAACGAATATTTTAAGATATGTAAGATATGTAAAATCTCCAGCTGAGATTGAAAAGATTTTGTATATTTGCCAAGTTGTATCTCAAGGTTTTGAAGATTTGCCATCTCTTTTAAAAATAGGGCAGAGTGAAAGAAAAAATTGCCAAAGATTTAAAGAACATCTTTTAAATCTCGGAGTAGATGATTTTCCATATCTTATTTCTGGTTCAGGACAAGGTGGTTATGGCTCTATTATTATGGGGCCTAGTGAAAGGATAATTGAAAATGGTGATATTTTTATCATTGATACAGGTTGTGTGTATGATAGCTACTTCTGTGATTTTGACAGAAATTATGCTTTTGGCTACGCAAGCGACGAATCAAAAAGAGCTTATGAAGTAGTATATAATGCTACAGACGCTGGCTTTGAAGCTTGTAAAGTAGGAAATACTACAACTGATATATTTAAAGCTATGAATGAAGTAATGCAAGAAGGTGGAGCTTTAGGAAATAGTGTTGGAAGATTAGGTCATGGTTTAGGTATGCAACTTACTGAATGGCCTTCAAATACAATAAATGATAATACCGTTTTAGAAGAAGGTGTTATAATAACATTAGAACCTGGGATGGAATATCTTCCAGGAAAAGAGATGGTACATGAAGAAAATGTACTTATTACAAAAGAAGGCCCGGTTTGGTTGTCTAGACGTGCTTCAAAAGAACTTCCAATAATTTTATAAAACAAGTGATTTTTCACTTGTTTTACACAAGGATATAAGTGAAATCAAGTCCCATTTTTTTGCTTCTTCTAGGAGCACTTTCTTCGCTGTTTTTTTCAGCAACTTTTTTAATTAATAAAGTTATTTCAAATGACGGAGGACATTGGTTTTATTCTGCAAGTCTTAGGTATTTTTACACTATCTTTTTTTTAGCACTACTAATTATAGGAATAAAAGGATGGAAATATTTTAAAAGTGTAATAGCTGAATATTTAATAAATATTAGATTTTGGACAATATCTGGAACAATTGGCTTTGGAATATTTTATGCCATGATATGTTTTGCAGCAGATTATTCTCCTGCTTGGATATTAGTTACAACATGGCAGTTAACAATTTTTGCATCGATTTTTGTTTTAATGTTATTTGGTAAAAAACCTTCAAAAAGTACTTTCTTTTGTACCTTTTTAGTTGTACTTGGAATTAGTGCTGTAAATTTGTCACATTTTGAGTTATCAAACCTTAGCTCTCTTTTATACTCAGTCTTGCCAGTTTTAATAGCAGCCTTTGCTTTTCCATTTGGTAATCAACTAGTTTGGGAAGAAAAGAAAAAAAGAGACTCTGCTATTTTAAATAATGCCTTTGCAAAAGTTTTTTTATTAACTTTAGGTAGTTCACCTTTATGGCTATTACTATTTATATTTATAGATGTAGGAACTCCTAGTAAAAGTCAACTTATAAATGTAGCAATGATTTCTATACTTTCAGGAATCATTGCAACTTCACTATTTTTATATGTAAGAAATAAAGCAGATACTATTTCAAAAATTATGATAGTAGATGCAACAATTTCTGCTGAAGTAATATTTACTTTGCTATTTGAAATATTGTTTTTAAATGCAGTTTTCCCAAATATGATAGGAGTTTTTGGAATTATTCTAACAATTGTAGCTTTAATACTTATGGTTTATTTGGATAAAAGCGTAATAAAAAATTAATATATAATACAGAAATTAAATTTTTACTTGCCACTCTTCTAAATTTTTTGGTGCTTCAAGATTTGTTGCTTTATCCCATTCTTCAAAACCAGAAGTTCTTTCAAATACTTGTTGTGCAAGTTCTTCTGCTGAATTAGACCAGTTAATGGTATCTTCTTCTAAGTTTAAGTTGTATCCACCATATGGTGCTGAGGAGATAAAGAAAATTCCAAAGGGTGTTTTTAAATAGTATTTCATTTGTTTTTTCCTTTTGTGCTAAAGGAGTTTATCAAAAAGGGACTTTATCAATATTTATAGACATAAAAAAAGGGAAGAATTAATGTTCTTCCCTTTTTTATTGTTAATTAGAATTTTTCTATTTTAAAATAATAGATTCATCTTTATAATAAATTGTATCACCAAGTGCTATCACTTTCTTTTCATTGTCAAAAGAAAAATCGTAGATTGTATCTGATTTAAAATCATTTGCAATATTGATTAAGTATCCTTGTGATTCTAAAGCATAAAGTGAAGTTCCATAAGCTAAAGCATAAAATTTAGCGTATTTATATTTTCTTCTATCAATTATATTTAAAGAAATATCAGTTTTAATAATTTGACCATCTACAGTTGCAATATAAATTATTTTATCTTTTGTGATAATATCTCTAATATTGTAATCTTTAAGATTTAAAACTCCATCACCAACTGAAATAACTTTATTTCCTGTTGCTGCAACTAATGTATCATTAATTACATCTAAGAAAATGATGTTGTTAAATTGACCATCTGCATCAACAACAATATTTCTAATTACTTGATTAGAAGCTTCTGAGATTACAACAATTTTTCCATCTAAAGTTGGGAAAAGAATAATGTTACTCATAAAATATGGATTTGCTATTCTCGTATCATTTACAAAAGAGTGAGTGAAATACTCTTTTAATGTTACTTTTTCACTATCTGTGTCATATAATTGAATTGAGTTATTTGAAAAAAGTAGTGCAAGTTTATTTCCTTTTAAAGTAGCAGCAACAACAACTCCTCCAACTTCAATCTCTTTTTTATCAAGTAATACTTTATCTTTGTAGTTTGAAGAAATTACAACATCATCACTAATATTTAAAAAAGTATATCCTTCTGGAATCTTAAATTTTGAAACACCTCTTTTTGTAATGATTTCGCCACTATCAAGAGTTGCTCCATCTTTATTTATAGAAACTATATCTCCATTTAAAGAGGCTTTTGTATTATCATAATCCCCAACTGTGTCTTCAGCTTCATAAAACTCTTTTCCTGCACAACCTGCAAGAACAAAAATAAGTGCAGATAAAAATAGTAAATTTTTCATAAGATTCCTTCTTTATTTTGTTACTAAAAAGTGTTTTAATGTATTTGCTAAATCATTTACTTTTGAGTCAGCTGAGATTAGCTGTAAAGCTGATCTTGCATCTTCATATTTGCCTTGATTTGTAAGAATAAGAGCTTTGTTAAAAATAGCAAATTCTTTTAGTAAAAAATCATTTTGCATTGAAATAGTATTTAGTTTTAAAACATCTTTTGCTTCTAAAGCCTTTTGGTACTCAACTAATTCTTTTAAATATTTTACTTGAGTATCTGAAAACTTTCCTTCTTTATTAGCTTGAATATATTGAGCTACTTGAAATAATTGAGCACTTTTTTCTTTTAAAATATTCATAGCTTCAGTATCTTTAGGGTTTTCAATTACCTTGTTAAAGGCAATATTTGCTTCTAACTTATTTGCATCTTGAATGCTTCTTGTCGTATATAAAGCAACAATTGCAGCTATAATTATTACAATAGCAACTATGATAATTAATTTATATTTTTTATAAAATCTTTCTACTTTTACAAAGCTTTCTAAAAACTTCTCTTCAGTGTTTAATTCATCTTTAACATAGTTCACATTTTCTTTTAAACTCATTTAAAACCTTCTTTAAAAATTTAAGAGTAAATAATACTAAAATAATCATAAAATCTTACTTTTATATAAACTTTTATACAATACTACAACTTATAATATATAAAAGGTAAATAATGAACAAGATTTTATGGATTACAACTATTATATTATGTTTGTCTCAATCAATAATTGCTAAAGAAGAAGCTTCTGAGTCAAATCAAACTAGATTTGAGTCTCTATCTAAGTTAACACAAGTTATTGGAACTGTTGAAAAATATTATGTAGATGATGTAAAACTTGAAGAAATTGTAAACAAAGCGTTAAAAGGTCTTATGCAAGAATTAGACGCACACTCAACATATATGGATAAAAAATCTTCAAAAGAGATGAATATTCAAACAAAAGGTGAGTTTGGTGGATTAGGAATAACCGTTGGTTTAAGAGATGGTGCTTTAACTGTAATCTCGCCAATTGATGATACTCCTGCATATAAAGCTGGTGTAGAATCAGGAGATATTATTTTAAAGATTGACGATACTTCTACTTTAAATATGACTTTGGATGAAGCTGTTTCTTTAATGAGAGGAAAACCTAAAACTAAAATTGTAATTACAGTTGTTAGAAAAGGTGAAAATAAACCTATTAAAATAGATATTATTAGAGATATAATTAAAATAGAATCTGTTTTTGCTAAAACAATTGAAGATGAAGACTTATTATATTTAAGAATTTCTAGTTTTGATAGAAAAGTTACAAATGAACTAAGAAAAGCTATTAAAAATAAACCATCATCAAAAGGAATTATTTTAGATTTAAGAAATAATCCAGGTGGACTTTTAACTCAAGCTATTGGAGTAGTTGACCTTTTTGTAGATGAAGGTGTAATTGTTTCTCAAAAAGGTAGAGACGAAAATGATGAAGAAAAATTTATCGCAAAAAGTGTAAATACAGTAGCAAAAGTGCCTCTTGTAGTTCTTGTAAATGGTGGTTCGGCTTCAGCCTCTGAAATTGTAGCTGGGGCACTTCAAGATCATAAGAAAGCTATTATTATTGGAGAAAAAACATTTGGAAAAGGTTCTGTTCAAGCTGTTTTACCAATTACTCAAGATAGAAGTGAAAATATAAAATTAACAATTGCAAAATATTATTTACCAAGTGGTAGAACAATTCAAGCAACTGGAATCACTCCTGATGTAATTGCATATTCAGGGGCAGCTACTAGTGAAAAAGATTCAGAATTTCAAATTAAAGAAGCTGATTTAAAAAAACATTTAGAAGTTGAATTAGAAAAAGATAATGGTATTAAAAAAGAAAAAATAGAGTCTCAAAGTAAAAAAGTTATTACAAAAGAAGATATTTTAAAAGATAACCAATTAAACACAGGTATTGGGATATTAAAGTCATTAATAATTATTAACAAATAATAGAAGGAATATAGATGAAAATAAGTGATATTGTTGCACTTGGTCTTTGGCCTAAATCAAAGAAAACTACAACATTAAAAGGGATTAGTGAACTTGAAGAGTTAGGGTACAATTTATTTTATATTGGTAAAAATGCAGACCTTTATACTTGTCCTGGTGAGGAGCAAAAAGTACTCTTAGTAAGAAGTGATAGATGTTCAGTATTTGATATTCCATTAAATCTTGAGATTGAAGGAAAAGGTATTTCTCAAACTACAATTTCAAATAGTGGGGCTGCATATGCTAGAGAAGCTGGGATTAGAACTGCTATTTTACCAGAAACTATAGACCAAGATTTGAGTATTGCACCAAGATGTCAGTTTATGGAATTGTGTAAGCCTTTAGAAGCAAATATTGATGGGGAAGTAGTTCAATTTGAATTTATTTTTAGAAATTACTTAACAGGTTCTTTATTTGATGCTTGTCAAAATGGAAATGATCCATATGGTTTAGACTTGGCAAAAGACTTAAAACAATGGCATAAATTTGATACGCCAATTTTTACTCCTACAACAAAAGGGGTTAAAGATATACCTCTTAATTCTGCAAAAGTAAAAGAAATTTTTCCTGAGATTGTTTCAAGTATGGAAAGATTATTTAAAGAGTTTACAGTATATGCCGAAGGTAATGGCATTATTGTAGTAGATACAAAATTTGAAATCTTCATTAATTCAAAAGGTGATTGGGTTTTAGGTGATGAAGTTTTAACTCCTGAGAGTTCAAGATTTATTTCAAAAGAGGATTTTGAAGCACAAAATTATATTTCAATGGATAAGCAAATTCTTCGTGATTTTGGTAAAAAAGAAAACTGGAAAGAGAAAGCAAAAGAGTTAAAAGCAGGTGAAAAATTAAATGTAGAAGTTCCAGATTCTATTAAAAATAAGATTTTAGATGGATATAGTACTATTAATAAAAGATTAAGCAAATAGTTTAAAAAATGATATAAGTCAGTTTTAGATATAATCGCAAAAATATAATATAGAAGGTAATAAATGAAAGCAATTGTAAACGTAGCATTAAAACAAGGTGTATTAGACGATCAAGGTAAAGCAACTCATCATGCTTTAGATACTTTAGGTTTTAAAGAAGTTGTTAAAGATGTTAGAATTGGTAAGCAGATTATTATAGAATTAAACTCTACAAATAAAGAAGAGGCTAATGAAGAAGTTGTAAAAATGTGTAAAAAACTTCTTGCAAATACAGTAATTGAAGATTACGATATTGAAATTATAGGTTAAGATTATGAATGTAACTGTATTACAATTTCCAGGGACTAACTGCGAATATGATACCAAATATGCCTTTGAAAAACTTGGATGTGAAGTAACAATTGTATGGCATAAAGATTCAAATCTTCCTTTGGATACTGATTTATTAGTTATTCCTGGAGGATTCTCTTATGGGGATTATTTACGTTCAGGAGCAATTGCAAGATTTGCCAATATTATGGATTCTGTTCAAGAATATGCAGCTAAAGGTGGGAAAGTTCTAGGAATTTGTAATGGTTTCCAAATCTTATTAGAAGCTGGCTTATTACCAGGAGCTATGAAAAGAAATGATTCATTACATTTTATCTCTAAATTTAATCATTTAAAAGTTCTAAATAACGATAATATCTTTTTATCAAAATTAAAAAAAGATGAAGTTGTAGATATTCCTGTAGCTCACCATGATGGTAACTATTTTATTGATGCCCAAGGTTTAAAAGAGTTAGAAGAAAATGGACAAATTTTATTAAAGTATTGTGATAAAGATGGAAAAGAAGAGAACTTAAATGGTTCAATTTCTCAAATTGCAGGTATTTGTAATAAAGAAAAAAACATATTTGGGCTAATGCCTCATCCTGAAAGAGCTATGGAAAAATTACTTGGTGGAGATGATGGTGTTATGATGTTAAAAGGATTTTTAAAATAGTGAAAAAAATATTAGTAATATTTTTATTATTTACAACTTTTCTTTTTGCTGCTGAGTTTACAAGCGAAGAAAACTCTGCTTTTGGAACGCCAATCCAAAAGCAGATTAATAAATCTGCAACTACTTATGCAGGATCTAAGAATTTATACCTATCTTATTTAAATTATCCAAAACATATTTACAAAAATCAAAGATTTGAAGTTGAAGTAAAGGCTTTAATTACTAGAAGTAATTATGATTACATTCAAACAAGATTTTTAGATGGCAAAAATATGACACCTTTAAATCCTGAAGAATCATGGAAAAAAACAAATAGCTCTAATACTTATGCAAATAAATACTATTTTAAAGCTTACGATAGTGATTTTAAAATGCCTGATATAGAAGTTAGACTTTATAAAGGGAAGACTTTAATTGAAGAAAGAACAATTCAAGGACTTGATGTTTCTTTCTCTGAAATTGCAAAAAGTGATGAAAGATTTACTAGCGTAATTGCAAAAGATTTCAAAATAATTAATTCAAAAACAAAACAATATACAAATACTGAAGCTCTTACTATTCTAGATATAGAAGCATATGATTCAAACTTAGAAGATTTTTATATAAAAGGTATTGAAGAACAAGGAATAACTTTAATTGAAGATGAATATCCTTCTCAGCATATAATCTATTATTTAGTAATCCCTATTCATAATAAATCAATAGTTTTCAATTATTATAATGCAAGTTTAAATAAGTTTGAAAAAATTGTGGTTCCAGTTGTTTTGGAAGATGAACTTGTAAGTACACAAACAGATCTTAATCCAAATAATTCAAGTTTTGAATTTTATAAAAAAATTGGAGTGGGAATTCTTTCTTTACTAGCTTTAATACTTTTTATTTGGAAAAGAAAATATATATTTTTAATACTGTTTTTAATTCTAGCAATTGTATTTATGCTTTTTGCTATGCCAAATAAAACTATAAAATTAAAACCTAAGACAGTAATTTATATTTTACCAACAAAAAATTCTACTATTTTCCAGAAAGTCGAAAATGGTGCAATAGTTGAAGATATGAAAAGAAAAAATGGTTTTGTAAAAATAATGTTTGCAAGTGGAAGTAATAATTTCATTGGATGGGTGAAAGAGGAAGATGTTATCAAGAATTAGAGGCATTATTGTATTAATACAGTTTACAATTACAGTTGCTATTGTTGTTGTAGGTATGTATACCTTTAGAAAACACACTCACAAGATAATCAAGTGTTGGATGAAAATTCAAATGTACTTATTAGGTATTAAACTTGAAATAGAAGGAACCCTTGATGAATCTTGTGATTTGATTTTAATGAATCATCAAAGCCTTCTTGATATTGTTGTAATGGAATATATCCATAAAAAAAATTTAGCTTGGGTTGCAAAAAAAGAGATTTCAAACCTTTTCTTTTTTGGTCATATTATAAAAGCTCCTAGAATGATCTCTATTGATAGAGAAAATAAAGCTGGAATTATTCATCTTTTAAAAGAAGTAAAAGATAGATTAAGTTTAGGTAGACCCATTGCTATGTTCCCTGAAGGAACAAGAAGTACAGGAGATAATCTACTAAGTTTTAAATCTGGTGCAGCTATGGTGGCAAATAAATATAATCTAAAAGTTCAGCCTGCAATTATTATAAATACAAGAAATATACTAGATTCAAAAAAATTAACTGCAAAACCAGGAACAGTAAAAGTAATATTTTTAGACCCAGTTCAAGCTGATAAAAAAACTGACTGGTTTAAAACTGTTGAAAAAGATATGAACGAAGTCTTTAACAAAGAAAAAAAATAGTTATGATTTTCTCTTGGCAAACTATCCTTGCAATTGGAACAGGAGGTTTTTTAGGTGCAGTTGCAAGAGCTTATAGTATTCATTTTAGTAATAAATATATTCCTTTAGAGTTTCCTGTTGGTGTTTTATTAGTAAACATAATTGGTAGTTTTATAATTGGAAGTTTATTTGCTATTTTTGCACATTATACTGTGGGAGATTCTACAAAAGCTTTTTTAACTACAGGTTTTTTAGGAGCCTTAACAACATATTCAACTTTTGCAATTGAGAGTTTTTTCTTGCTTCAAACTTCATTATTATTAGGTATCTCAAATATGTTATTAAATGTACTTGGAACTGTACTAGCAGCAGCTAGTGGATATAAAATATTACACTTTTTTTTTAAATAGATTTTTTAAATATATAAACAAACTTTTAATTTAACTCAAATCAATTTTTTTAAGCTTCAAAAAGATATAATAAACCCTAAATTTAAACAATAAGGATTTAATATGGGTATGCCAGGTGGTATGGAATGGGTATTAATCGCTTTAGTAGTATTACTATTATTTGGTGGTAAGAAAATACCAGAATTAGCTAAAGGTTTAGGAAGCGGAATTAAAAATTTCAAAAATGCAGTTAAAGAAGATAAAGAAGAAGAAATAGCTTCAACTGACAAAAAAGATGAAATTGAAAAAAAAGCTGAAACAAAAACAGAAGAACCTAACGAAACAAAAACTGTATAATAAGAGAATATATTGCAAAAAGTAGTAAAAGATTATATAGAAAAAATTTTGGAAGCAGATGTAGTTTTAGAAAAGCCTAAAGATATTACTCTTGGGCATTTTGCAACTCCATTTGCTTTTTCATTAGCTAAAGAGCTTAGAAAATCTCCAATGATTATTGCAGATGAATTAGCTAAAAAATTTGATAATGAAGAAATGTTTGAAAAAATAGAAGCTGTAAAAGGTTTTATAAATTTCAAATTATCAAATAAATTTTTAGAGCAACTGTCAAAAGATGCTTTATTAAAAGGTGCAAATCTTGCTAAAGAAGAATCTAAAAATGAAAAGATTCTTTTGGAATACGTAAGTGCAAATCCTACAGGACCATTACATATTGGCCATGCAAGAGGTGCAGTTTTAGGTGATTCTATTGCAAGAGTTGGAAGACATTTAGGTTATGATATCACAACTGAGTATTATGTAAATGATGCTGGTGCTCAAATGGATATGCTAGGACTTTCAGTATCTTTAGCAGGACGTGAATTTATTTTAAATGAAGAAGTTGAATATCCTGAGACTTATTATCGAGGTGATTATTTAATAGATATTGCAAAAAAAATTCATGAACTTCATGGTGCAGATATTTTCCATGATGAGTCTAGATTTAGAGAAATGGCTTTTTTTGCAAAAGATATTGTAATTGATATTATTACATCTGATTTAAAAGACATCGGAATAGAGTTTGATAATTTTGTTTCTGAAGCATCTTTATACGATGCTTGGCCAGAAACGAAAGCTGTTTTATTAGAAAATGGTTCTTTATATGAAAAAGATGAAAAATTATATTTAAAATCAACACTTCATGGCGATGATTCGGATAGGGTTGTTGTAAGAGAAAATGGAATTCCTACTTATTTAGCTGGAGATATTATTTATCATAAAGATAAATTTGATAGAGGCTATGATCATTATATAAATATTTGGGGTGCAGATCACCATGGATATATAAAAAGAGTTAACGCCGCAATTGAATTTTTGGGAAACTCTTCAGAGAAATTAGAAGTTTTACTTTCTCAAATGGTTCAATTACTTAAAGGCGGAGAACCTTATAAAATGAGTAAAAGAGCAGGAAATGTAATTTTAATGAGTGATGTTGCCCAAGAAGTTGGTGCAGATGCTCTTAGATTTATCTTTTTAACAAAGAAAAGTGATACTCATTTAGAGTTTGATTTAGATATGTTAAAAAATAAAGATAGTTCAAATCCTATATTTTATATTAATTATGCATTTGCTAGAATAAACCAAGTATTCAAAAAAGCAGAAAAATCTTTTGATGATGTAATTGATATTTCATATGAAAACTTGAATCAAGATGCTTTAAATTTAGTATATGAGTCATTATTATTGCCTTCAATATTAAATGAAGCATTTACTAAACGAGATATGCAAAAGATAACAGATTATTTGTATTCTTTAGCTTCATCAATTCATAGATTTTATAATGAACATAAAATTGTAGGAGTAGAAGATGAAGATAAATACTTAAAAGTATTAAGTCTTTGTGCTCTTACATTAAAAACTAGTTTAAGTGTTTTAGGAATTAAGGCTAAGGAGACTATGTAATGAAGTGGTTTATTCTATTATTAGTAATTGCTATAGGTATCGCTATCTCAACGGGATATATGGGTGGTGCAAGAGATGCAGCTAGTAACTATAATAAACTATTTACAGGAAAATAGCAATTAAAAAAGTGATAAAGCAAATAGCTTTTATCACTTTTTTTTACTCTAATATTTAGATATTAGTATTTGTATCTAATTCACTAAGAAATTCTTCAAGAGAGTATTTCTTTCTTGATTTCTCACTAATTAAGTGAATAAAAATATCACCTAAATCAGCAACTGTCCATTCGTCATCGTCATCAACTCTTAAAAATTCTTCTCCATCAGGCTTAAGTTCATTTTTTAAGTAATTAAGTAATGCAAATGCATGTTTTGCATTTAATGTTGTTGCAATTACAACATAATCAACAATGTAGTTTTTTGAAGTTAAATCAATTACTTCAATATCTTCTGCTTTTTTTTCAATTAAAACATTTTTAATTTTTTCTAGTCTTGCGTTCAATTTTTACCTTTTTTATGCCAAATTTTTTGGACATCTTTTCTTATTTTTTTTGGAATATAATTTAGATTAAAAGTATTTCTAAGTTCTGTTGAGCTAATTTCTATATTTACCTTTAACTGTTTTATATCTTCTATCTTTTCATAGCTAAAACCATTTCTAGTAACTACAACTAAAGTAACTAGTTTTTTTATCTCTTCATGCTTATCCCATAAATGGAATGATTTATAATTGTCAGCTCCAACTACTAAATAAACTTTAGTAGGTTTATACTTTTCAATCATATATTTTATAGTTTCCAAGGAATAAACCGCTCTTTCTTGGTTTATTTCGTACTTTGAAACCTTTATCTTATCTTTTTTTAAAAACAGTTTTTTAAGAAGAGAAAAACGTGTTTTGGCATCTAAAAATGATTTAATTTTTAAAGGATTTAAGTAAGCTGGAACAACTACTAATAAATCAATATCTAACTTTTTAAGAATTTTTTTTGCAATAGCTTGATGACCTATATGAGGTGGATCAAAACTACCCCCAAAAATAGCAATCTGCACTTAATTAATACCTTCGTTTTATGATTAAATTACATTATAGCAATTTTTGGATAAAATATCTACCAATTTATTATAAACAAAAGGGCAAAGCTGCCTGTAAAGGTTTCAATTAATTGTTTTTAAAGGATTAGTAGCTGCATAGTAAGAAGAATTGAAGAAGGAAAAGATATTCAATTACTTGCTATAAAGAATACTATCAAGCCTAATATACTAAAGTAACTTACAAAATTTAATATTGTAAAATGCGAAACTTTTTTCAATAAGAGATGTAAAAGAGTAATGAGTGAGAGTATTGAAATAAACAAGAATAGGGAGAAGAAATGAGACTACAAGAGATTAAAAATATTGATATAGATGGTAAAAAAGTATTTATAAGATGTGATTTTAATGTACCAATGGATGAGTATAATAATATTGCAGATGATAGAAGAATTAGATCTGCATTAAATACAATTAGATACTGTATTGATAGAGATTGTTCAATTATTCTAGCTTCACATTTTGGAAGACCAAGTGAACCTGGAGAAGAAAAATATTCTTTAAAACCAGTTGCAAAAAGACTTCATACTCTTTTAAAACAAGAAATAAAAATGGCAAATAATGTTGTTGGTGATGATACTTTAGAAACTGCAAAAAATTTACAAGCAGGAGAAATTTTACTTCTTGAGAATTTAAGATATAACCCTGCTGAAAAAGCAAATGATGAAACATTTGCAAAAAAATTAGCATCTATGGCTAATATTTATATTAATGATGCTTTTGGAGTTTCCCACAGAGCTCATGCTTCTATTGAAGCTATCACAAAATATTTTGATATAGAACATAAAGCTGCTGGATTTTTATTAGCAAAAGAGATTAAATTTTTTCATGGAATTATAGAAAATCCAAAAAGACCTTTTGTTTCAATTATTGGGGGATCTAAAGTTTCAGGAAAACTTGAAGTTCTTCTAAATCTAATCACAAGAGTAGATAAAATTTTAATTGGTGGAGGGATGGCCTTTACTTTCTTAAAAGCCCAAGGTTATGAAGTTGGAAAATCTTTAGTTGAAGATGATTTAGTTCCAGATGCTTTAGAGATTATGAAAAAAGCAAAAGAGCTTGGAGTAAAGATTTATCTTCCTGTTGATGTTGTAGCCGCTGAAGCTTTTGATGCTGATGCAATTGCAAAACATGTAACAACACAAGAGATTCCATCAGAGTGGATGGGACTAGATATAGGACCTGCAACGGCTCAATTATTTAGATTAGCATTATCAGATGCTAATACTATTTTATGGAATGGTCCAATGGGTGTTTATGAAATGGAAAAATTCTCAAAAGGAAGTACTCGAATTTCTAATACTGTAGCACAATCATTTGCAACAACAGTTGTTGGTGGTGGGGATACGGCTGACTTAGTTAGAATTACAGGAGATGAAGAAGATATGACCTTTATCTCAACAGGTGGTGGAGCTTCATTAGAATTAATTGAAGGAAAAGTTTTACCAGGTGTTAAAGCACTTGTACTAGAGGATTAAAATATGTCAATAATTGCTTCAAATTTTAAAACAAACCATACACGAAAGTCAACGGCGTCATTTATAAATGAAATAAATAGTTTTTTAAAATCAAATGAAATCACAAGTGAAGTTATTGTTTTTCCAACAGCAACTTCTCTTGATTCTTTTTCAACTCTTCCAAATCTAACAATAGGTGCACAAAATGCATATCCTGTTGAAAAGGGTTCTTTTACAGGGGAGTTAGGAACAGTTCAATTGGATGAATTTTCTATTAAAACAATTTTAATAGGACATAGTGAAAGAAGACATGTTTTAGGTGAGTCACAAGATGAAATTGCTAAAAAATATGATTTTTATAAGAGCAAAGGCTATAAAATTGTTTATTGTATAGGTGAGCCTTTAGAGGTTAAAGAGGCTGGCCTTGACAAAACATTAGAATATGTTTATGAACAATTTGATGGAATTGATGTTAACTATGAAAATCTTATTTTAGCATATGAACCTGTATGGGCAATTGGGACAGGTGTGACTGCAACTAATGAAGATATAACTTCTGTTCATTCTGCAATAAAAGCAAAAATTCCTAAACCATTACTTTATGGAGGCTCTGTTAAAGTAGGAAATGTAAAAGAAATTTGTGCCTTAGAAGGTGTTGATGGAGCTTTAATTGGAACTGCATCTTGGGATGTAGAAGATTTTAAACAAATAATAGAAAATACAAAGGATTTATAAGATGATAATGAAGGGTAAAAAAGGTGTAATTTTAGGAGTTGCAAATAATAAGTCTATTGCTTATGGTATTGCAAAACAGTGTGCTGCACAAGGCGCTCAAATTGCATTTACATATTTAAATGATTCTTTAAAGAAAAGAGTTGAGCCAATAGCAGCTGAATTTGGAAGTTCTGATTTAGTATATGCTTGTGATGTATCAAACCCTGAAGAAATCAAAGCTTTAAAAGTATCTTTAGAAAAAGATTTGGGTGAAATTGATTTTATTGTACACTCAATTGCTTTTGCACCAAAAGAGGGATTATCAGGAAGATTTTATGATATTTCTAAAAATGCCTTTGATATTGCAATGGATGTATCTGTTTATTCTTTAATTGAAATTACAAGAGAATTAAAACCATTATTAAGTAAAAATTCATCAATCCTAACTCTTACTTATTATGGTGGCGCTAAATATATTCCAAATTATAATTTAATGGGTGTTGCTAAAGCTGCTTTAGAAATGACTACTAAATATATGGCTGAAGATTTAGGAAAAGATGGAATTAGAGTTAATGCAATAAGTGCAGGTCCTATTAAAACTTTAGCAGCTGCTGGTATTGGTGAGTTTAGATTTATGCTTAAATGGAATGAAGCACATTCTCCTTTAAAGAAAAATGTAACAACTGATGAAGTAGGAAACTCTGGAATGTATTTATTATCTGATTTAAGTTCAGCAGTAACTGGTGAAATTCATTATGTTGATTGTGGATTTAATATTATGGGTATGCCCGCAACTACATTTGATGAAAATGGGAAACAGACAATTGCATGGAATGGTGAAAAATAGTCAATAAGCGTAAGCTTTTGGCGAATTTCTGCGTTGGAAGAGAGATCTTAGACACTAGCTTACTAATGTAAGCTTTTGCCTAAGATTTTTCTTGAGTATTTTTTAGGTGTGAAAAATGATAAAATTTTTTATTTTGAATTTATTGAAATTTTAATTTAAAATTTTAAAACAATATAGGAAGAAAATGAATATTAATTTTAAAGAATTAGCAAATAAATATCAAACTCCGTATTATGTATACGATTTTGATCATATTACAGAACAATATACACAGCTAAAAGAGGCTTTTAAAGCTAGAAAATCATTAGTTGCTTATGCTGTTAAAGCAAACTCTAATTTGTCAGTTATTAAACATCTTGCAAATCTTGGTGCGGGAGCTGATTGTGTTTCTATTGGTGAGGTTAAACGTGCTTTAAAAGTTGGAATTGCTCCTTATAAAATTATCTTTTCTGGGGTTGGAAAATTAGATTCTGAAATAAGATCTGCTCTTGAACTTGATATTTTAATGATAAATGTTGAAAGTGATGCAGAACTTAATAGAGTTGAATCAATAGCTTGTGAATTAGATAAAAAAGCAAGGATTTCAATTAGAGTAAATCCAAATATTGACCCAAAAACACATCCATATATTTCAACAGGATTACATGAGAATAAATTTGGAGTGGATATTGATACTGCAAAAAGAATGTTTATTCAATGTAAAAATTCTGAAAATCTTGAACCTGTTGGAATTCATTGTCATATTGGTTCACAACTTACCCAATTAGAACCTATAAAAGAATCAGTAAAAATTGTAGCAGATTTAATTAGAAATTTAAAAGCTATTAATATAGAGCTATCTTTTATGGATATTGGTGGTGGGTTAGCTATTGTTTACGAAGATGAAAAATTAATTGATACAAATGAATATGCTCAATCAGTTTTAGACACAATGTTTGGACTTGATATAACAGTAGTTTGTGAGCCAGGAAGATTTTTAGTTGGAAACAGTGGAGTTTTCATTACAAAAGTTTTATATGAAAAAATAAATGGTGATAAAAGATTTGTTATTATTGATGGAGCTATGAATGATTTAATCAGACCAGCTTTATATAATGCTTATCACAAAGTTGAAGTATTAAATGATAATAAAGAGTTTAGCGACTGTAATTTAGTAGGTCCTGTTTGTGAAAGTGGTGATTTTTTTGCAAAAAATATAGAACTTCCTAAAACTAAACATAATGATTTAGTAGCTATTTATAGTGCTGGCGCTTATTGTTTTACAATGGCAAGTAATTATAACAGTAGAGGAAAAGTTGCAGAAATTGCTGTTCTTAATGGTGAAGATAGATTAATTAGAAGAAGAGAAACTTTTGAAGATTTAATTGCATTAGAGGAAGAGTATTTATAAAATATGAGTGAAGTTTTAGAACTTTTTAAAAAGGTAAAATATGAATGAAACTGGACTAATCAAATTAAGAGACAAATTAGATTCAATAGATAATGATGTCTTAAAACTTATTAATGAGAGAATGGAAGTTGTACATCAAGTAGGAGAATTAAAAGCTCAAAGTGGTGGAGCAATTTATAGACCTGAAAGAGAAAAAGCTATTATTGATAGATTAGAAGAATTAAATAGTGGAAAATTAAATAGACCTGCAATCGAAGCACTTTTTTTAGAGATATTTGCAATTTCTAGAAATCTTGAACTACCAGAAAATATAGCATATCTAGGACCTGAGGGAAGTTTTACACATCAAGCTGCTGAGGGTAGATTTGGCGCTATGAGTTCTTATTTATCTATTGGTTCAATAAAAGGAATTTTTAGAGAAGTAAGTACAAAAAAAGCAAAGTTTGGAGTTATACCAATTGAGAACTCTTCAAATGGAATTGTAAGTGATACTATTTCATGCCTTAGTACTTATAATTTAAAAATTATTGCAGAAGTGGTTTTAGATATTCATCATACTCTTGCAACTACATGTGATAAAATAGTTGATATTAAAAGAATATATTCAAAAGATATAGCCTTTGAACAATGTCATAGATTTTTAGAAAATGTTGGACTTGATGAGGTTGAGCATATTCCTGTTGAATCAACAACAAAGGCTGCTAAAATTGCATTAACTGAAGAAGGTGCTGCTGCAATTTGTCCTCATGTTGGTGCAAAATTAAACAATCTACCAATTTTATTTGAAAATATTGAAGACAAAGATAATAATAAAACAAGATTTTTTATAATAAGTGATTTTGATAATGGACAAAGTGGAAGAGATAAAACTTCAATTTTAGTGAAGCTTCCAAACTCTCCTGGAGCATTAGTTGAGTTTTTAACTGATTTTGATAATGCAGGAATAAATTTAACAAAAATTAAATCACATATTGTAGAAGGAGTTTCTATTTTCTTTATTGATTTTAATGGACATAGAAATGATGAAAATGTAAAAGGTATTTTTGATAAGCATGGGGAATCTATAAAATTTTTAGGTTCATATGTAAAAGAAGTAGAAGATATTTAAAAGCAACTAGTTGCTTTCTTTAGGATTTGCTTCTTTAACCTTATCTTTGCTATCTTGTTAAAAGAAGTCGTAAATGAAAAAGTTCCCTTGAAAATGGGAATTATTTTTAAGGAATAAAATGAAATTTAATAAAATATTAGATGAGTGTAAAATTTATGAAGCGGGAAAACCAATTGAGCTTGTAGTAAGAGAATATGGAGTAGAACCAAAAGATATTATTAAGTTAGCTTCAAATGAAAACCCTTATGGTACATCACCAAAAGTTATCAAAAAAATTCAAGAGTTATCAAAAAATATGTTTGTATATCCTGATGATTCTATGTATGAATTAAAAGAGGCTTTAGCAAATAAATTTTTAGTTAAAAGTGATAATATAATCGTAGGTGCAGGAAGTGACCAAGTTATTGATTTTGTTGTAAAAGCAAAATGTGATGAAAATTCTAAAATTCTAATGAGTAAAACTACTTTTGCTATGTATGAAATATATGGAAAACAAACGGGTGCTACAATTTTAAAAACAAAAGATGATGAGCATAATTTAGCACAATTTGAAGATATGTATAAAGAAAATGGTGCGGATATTATTTTCTTATGTTTGCCAAATAATCCTTTGGGTGAAGGTTTAGATAGCGAAGATGTTTATAAGTTTTTAGAAAAAGTTGATAAAGATACTTTAGTTGTTGTTGATGGCGCTTATCAAGAATATGCTGCAATTAAAGATCCAAAAAAGAAAATAAATCCAAATGATTTAATAAGTAAATTCCCTAATACAATATATTTAGGAACTTTTTCAAAAGCCTATGCCTTAGGTGGTATGAGAGTTGGTTATGGAATTGCAGATGAATGTATTATTAAAACTTTATACAAAATAAGACCTCCTTTTAATATTACAACTTTATCACTAGCAGCAGGAATTGAAGCTTTAAAAGATGAAGAATTTGTAAGCTCATGTATCTTAAAAAACTTTGAAGAGATGAAACGATATGAAGAATATGCAGTAAAAAAAGGTTTCTCTTATATTGATTCGTATACAAACTTTATTACATTGAAACTTGAAGATAAATTTATATCAAAAGATGTAGCGCAAGAGCTTCTTAAAAAAGGAGTAATTGTAAGAGATTTAACTGGATATGGAGTAAATGCTATACGAATTACAATTGGAACACATGAGCAAAATACGAAAGTTTTTGAAGTATTAAATTTTGTATTGGAAAACTTGAAAAAAGAAGAGAACTAAAAAATAATATGGAAATTAAAAGCAAAAATTTAAAAGAATTAGAAGAAGTCTGTTCTGATATTAGAGCTAGAATTATTGATGTAGTTTCAAAAAAGGGAGGACATTTTTCCTCAACACTTGGTGCTGTTGAACTAACAGTTGCTATGCACAAAGTATTTGATGTGGAAAAAGACCCTTTTATTTATGATGTATCTCATCAATGTTATCCCCATAAACTAATAAATGGAAGATGGGATGAATTTGAAACCATACGACAATTTGATGGATTAAGTGGCTTTACTAAACCAAAAGAATCAGATGCAGATTATTTTGTAGCAGGCCATAGCTCAACATCTATTTCCTTAGCTGTGGGAGCTGCAAAAAGCATTAAATTAAAAAAAGAGGATAGAATCCCTGTTGTAATGATTGGTGATGGTTCTATGTCTGCTGGAATGGTTTATGAAGCATTAAACGAATTAGGTGATTTAAAACTTCCTGTTGTAATAGTTTTAAATGATAATGAAATGTCTATTGCAAAACCAATTGGAGCTATTTCAAAATATTTATCAAAAATCCTTGCAGGGAAATTTTACCAAAATTTTAGAGATAGAGTTGACAGAAATATAATTCAAAAACTTCCAGAAGGTGCAATTTATATTGCAAAAAAAATGGAAGAGAGTATGAAGTTAATTACTCCAGGAATTTTATTTGAAGAGATGGGAATTGATTATATAGGACCCATTGATGGACATGATTTAGAAGAAATAATAGAAACTTTAAATCTTGCAAAGAATATTAAAAAACCTGTAATTGTACATGCTCATACTACAAAAGGAAAGGGTTATCCTATTGCTGAAGGTCAACATGAACATTGGCATGGAGTAGGACCTTTTGATGTGGATAGCGGCAAATTTGTAAAAAAAGCAACAGCTAAGTCTGCTACTGCAGTTTTTGCTGATGCTTTATGCGAATTAGCTAGAAAACATGAAAATATTGTAGGTGTAACTGCTGCGATGCCAAGTGGAACAGGAATTGATAAATTAATAAAAGAATTCCCAACAAGGTTTTGGGATGTAGCAATTGCAGAACAACATGCTGTAACTTCAATGGCAGCAATGGCAAAAGAGGGTTTCAAACCTTTTATTACTATTTATTCAACATTTTTGCAAAGAGGATTTGATCAAATTATTCATGATGTATGTTTAATGAATCTTCCTGTTGTTTTTGCAATCGATAGAGCAGGAATTGTTGGAAATGATGGTGAAACACATCAAGGAGCTTTTGATATCTCTTATTTAAGATTTATTCCAAATATGATTTTATGTGCTCCACGGGATGATAAATCTCTTGCCTATGTTTTAGATTTTGCCTATGAAGCAACAAGTCCTTGTGCTATTAGATATCCAAGAGGAGCTTTTAGCGAAAGTGAACTTGAATCGAGTGAATTTGAGGCGAATAAATTTGAATTAGGTAAAGCTCAATTAATAAAAGAAGGTACTTCAAAAAAACTACTTATTGGATATGGAGCTGGAGTTAATAGGGCAATACAAACAGAAAAACTTCATAAAGATGATATGGCAATTTTAGATTTAAGATTTGTAAAACCACTTGATGAAAAACTTTTAAGTGAATTATCAAAGAAATATGATGAATGGTATGTATTCTCTGATTCACAAAAACAAGGTGGAGTAGGAAGTGCAATATTGGAATTTTTAAATAAAGAGAAAATTCATATAAATCTTAACTCTTTTGAATATGAGGATGATTTTATTCAACATGGAGATACAAAAAAAGTAGAAGAAAATCTTGGGATTTTGCCTTTTCAACTAGTTGAAAAAATCAACTAGTTATTAAGTAGGCGTTAATATTAGTCTAGGCTAATATTAATACCCTAGTATTTCTTTTACTCTTTGCTGATGTTTTTGTTTATTTGTTAACTTTTTTTCTTTTTTATCTGATTTAAATTTATTTCCAAAAATTTCTGATTCTTTTTCTTCTTCTTTATCAATATCTTTATATTTATCATCATATAATGAAAAGTTTTCTTTATATTTTGAAGTATCTAAAATTCTCTTTTTCATTTTAGAAAAAGGTTCTCTTTGATTGTTTGTTGCTGGGTCAACCACCTCAGGAGTAAGAAAGAAAACTAATTCACTTTTCCCTTCTTTAAAGGCTTCACTACTAAAAAGTTTACCAAGAATTGGAATATCACCTAAAAATGGTATTTTTTCAACATCATATGAATTCTTATCACTTAATAATCCTCCTAATACAATAGTAGAACCATTTTTAGCTAAGACGTTTGTTACAACTTCATTTTCAAGAAAACTTGGTATATCATCAACGGTGTTAAGAAAATCAATTTTGGTATTACTTGTAGTGATTTCTAAATCTACATAATTATTTCTCATAACATTTTTTGCTTTTATATTTAATTGTAAACCATATTTTATTTTCTCCACATCTGTAGAAGGAACTCCTTCTGCTGTTGTTGTTTGTGTTTTTAGTCTAATTGTTCCTCCTGCGTGAAAACTTGCATCTTTGTTTTCTAAGGTAATTAATGTTGTTTCGTCTAAAACATTTGCAACTCCTTCAGAAGCTAAATATTTTAATACTAAAGAGGTATTAAAATATTTTCCTAGATAATTTGCTGCACCAGTAAGTCCTCCTGTTAGACTTACCGCACTTGCCATAATATTGTCTATTGCAGTTTCAATTCCTTGAGTGTTTTGGTCTCGTACTCTAGCATCTGTTACTGAACCTAAAGGAAAATTACGATCGTACTCTCTATCATTTACTGCATCATAAACAGTATATGTTTGATAATTTTTGCTAGATACAGACCAATTATTTTTAATATCTATTCCATCATCATTCGATATTTCAACTACATATAGCTTCACTCGAATCATTTTTGAAGGAGTAGAAGTTTCAATAATATCAACTAATTTTTCATCAATTTTAATACCAGATTTTTTAAAAATATCAATAACTAATTCTTTCTCTTTATAATCTTTTACAAAGCCTTTTAAAATAATTGTATCGTTTGCTTGTTCAATAATTAAATCTGGATATGTGGATTTTACAATATTAATAATAGTATCAAGGTTTTGCATAATACTAAAGTTAATTTGAATTGATTTGCCACTTTCTAAAGTAACAATAGCACTTTCGCTTCCAATATTTTTACCAAGAACTTTAAGTAACATCAATGGTTTAAGTTCATTTTCAATGAACTCAGCACGAATATTCTCACTATTAGTTAATTGAATGTTTTTTATTCTTTCATTGAAATGTAGGGTACGGTAGTTATTTAGAGGAAGGTATATAGTCTTATTTTCAAAATCTTTTTGATAGATTACTTTATCATTTATTTCATATGCAAAACCTATTGTATATGATAATAAGAAAATAAAAAATATGTTTAAAATTTTTGACATCTTTTTCTCCTAGTTAGATAAAGTTACAGTTAATTTACATGAAACAGTTTCTGAATTTACTTCATTGAAAACCACTCTTTTACTTGTGATTTTACCAGTATAGAACTTTATTGAATTATTAGTTGTTTCTGTTATAAATATCACTTGAAATGTTGGTGGAGTATCTGTTGTTGAATTACAAACGAGATTACTTGATTCTATATTTTTAATTGTACCTATTCTTATATCATTTAACTCTGTTATCATATCTGTTCCTGTACCTTGTCTTGCAATTCTACTTGCTGCATAATCACTTAATGCATCCATATTATCTTTAATTCGAATAATGCTTGCGTAATTAATAACAAAAAAGAGTAAAGTAACAAAACCAATAAACATAACCATCCATAATAGTATATTTTCTATGTAAGCAGGTCTCATTTTTTTATTTTTACTGTTGTTCATTAATTTTCACTTTATTTTAATTTTTTATATTCATCATAACTAATTTGCATTACATCTTCACTATTAATATAGCTTCCATCACAGATAACATACCAATTTGTATTTATTTTTGATGCACTTGTATATGATAAGATATAGTTCTTGTATACTGTTTTATGAATTTTTGCTCTTTTTGAAGGATTTTTTCTTAATGATGTTCTATTTGAAACTACGATTAATAAATTTTTTGTATTAGAACACTCTTTGTTAAAGCTTGATGTGATTTTTGCTTTTTTTACTTCATTTAACTTTTTATCATTTGCATAAGAAATTGTTGCAGTTTTTGTGCTAACAGAAGTTTTGGGTTTATACCATTTTATAGGATAAGATCTTGGTTTATATACTTTCTTTGCAAGTTTTTTCGGTTTAGAATCTTTAAATAATTCTTTAATCTTTTTCTTTTCTTGTTTTTCATTTTCTTTTGTATCTTCTTCAATTTTAGATTTAACCATCCAAAGTTGTTTACCTTTATTATAATTATTAATTAAAGATAGAAGTACCTCTTGTTTTACATCTAATACAATTTCATCTGCTTTAAAATCTATTATCTCTTCTACTTGCTTTTTATTAACAAGCCTATTGATTTTCTTTTTTTCAATACTTTTACTTGTCTCATATCCATCTCTTAAAAAGCCTACTACTCTGATATTTTTTGCAATATATTGAACAACGAAATTATTTTTATCCTCATTTTTTGGATAAACGGAAATTATTTTTATAATATCATCAGGTTTTAATGAAAAGTTTGGATTTTGGAAAAGGTCTAGAGCCATATTATAGCTGTTGTACTTATATTCCAAAGTTTTTTCTACAATTTTTTCTACAATTTTAGGAGCTAGTTTTTCTTTTAAAAAAACTTCATTTTTATATATAGCTTCTTTTGCATATTTATTTAGGATTTCATTTTTTAAAAGAGGGTTCGTTAATACATATTGTCTTGCAATAGTTGTTTGTTTGATATGCTCTTCTGTAATTTTTGTATCTTTTTTAATATCTTTATTAGCAATAAAAATTGTAACTAATTGGCTTTTCTTTGCTAGTACCTCTTGGTTTTGATTATAAAAATAGACAGAAACAGCCACTGCTGATAATAACATTGAGAGGAGTATCAATATCATTGCTAATTGTTTATTAAATTTCATTGTTTTCCTTTATTTTTACATTCCAAATTCTAAACTCCCTGCCATCATTGGGAATACTATAAAAGCTCCTAATGCGGGCAATACAAAAATAAAAATTATCAGCATTAAATACATATTTAATGTATTAACTTTACCTTTTATCTTATAAAACTTTTCTTGTCTCATTTCATCAGATTGAGTTGAAAAAATATTTTTAACTCCAATACCTGCTTCTTCACTAAGTATTAAAAAATCAACAATTTTTCCAACATCATCAGAGTCAACTCTTTTTTTCAAATTTTCGTATGCTTTTTTAGTAGAGTAATTTGTCATTTCATATTCTAAAATGGCAATTTCTTTTAGTAATTCTTCATTTAAAATTCCATTTGCTCTGGTTGAAACGGTAAAAAAGGCATTTTTTAAGCCTCCTCCTGCTTCTAGTATTACATTAATTAAATCTAAAAATGTACCTAAATCGGCATTTATTTTTTCAACACGTTCTGTTTTTGAAATATATATGTATAATTTGCCACCAAAGATTATTAATAGAACTCCAACTATCATTCCAATAATTCCTATATTAGGGCTAAATAAAGCGGGGAAGGCAACAGCAACTATTATTCCAATTAAAGCAACAACTAATTTACCTTCATTGTATTCTTTTTTAGTAAGTCCTGCTTGAATTAATTTAAAATAAAGATCGTTTGAATTATCTTCATCACTTTTTTTCATTTCTTTTTGTTGGTCTATAATTGCAAGGGGATCCAATTTTGAAAGCATAACAATTTGTTTTTTTTGATTTCTAGAATCATAAAAATACCATACAATGATTACAATAATTACAATAAAGATTGGAGAGAAATATAATAAGTTCATTGTTATGCTTTTACTTTTGTTAATAAATTATTTATAAAAAGTCCAAAAGATACCCATACAGCTATAAAAAACATTTGAATTTGACCTTCACTGGTTCCAAAGAAATGTTCATCAAGTACTCCATTAAGTGAGCTATCCATCATTTTATAAATGAATAATACTAAGGCTATAATCATATAACTTCCTACTTGGACTTCTTTTGTAGAAGCTGTTATCTCTTGTTTTATTTCACCTTGGTCATGAAGTGTTTTTCTAAGTTTATCTAGAGTATTTGAAAATTTTCCACCTGATTGTCTACCTATTGAAATTGTTAAGTAAAAAATTCTAAGCTCTTTTGATTCAACTAATTTAAACATTTTTTGGAAGGCTTTATCTTCACCTATAATATCTTTTTCAATCAAATAAATATTAAAAGTATCTTTAGCAAATTTTGACTTTGAGGTAATAACAGATTTTTGTAAGGCTTGTTCAAAACCTACACCACTTTTCATCATACTTGTAACTTTATCAATGATAACTTTTAGAGCAAAATTAAACTCTTCTTGTCTATTATCAATAAGTTTTTTTAATACAAGTAAGGGAAAGAATGAAAATATCATCCAACTTATGATAAATACCATGGGATTAGGAATTGCAAAGTTAATAAATGAGGCACTTATAAAACCAAAAGCTATTGAAATTAATATAAAAAGTATTTCTGAAAATGCAGTTTGGTATCCTGCATAAGACAATTTTTTACCTAACCAATTTCTTTCTTTTTTTGAAAAACTATTTCTTTTTTTATTTTCATCTAAAATTTCATTTTTATCTTTTGATAATTCATTAATAATCCTATGTTGGCGATTATAATTTAGAGAAAAGTTATATAACATTACAGCTAAGAGTATGAATAAAATTGGTATTATAATAACTAAAACTATGAAATAATTATTCATTCTTATTAATCTCTTTCTATTTTTTGAAAATGTGGCCATTTATGAAATATTTGTGGGTCTTGATGTAAAAATATATCTATAAATTCATCTTGCCAGCCACACATTTTATTAGGTAAATCTTTTTCCAATTCATCAATTAACATTGATTTTGGCATTTCAAATTCTTTATTAAAGATAGTAGTATCTATATCTACTCCAAACATATTCATTTGAGTGATAGTTCTACTCGGAGTTGAAATTACTTCAAACTTTCCTTTTGTTTTTGTCATATCACTTGTATCTCTTTTAAATTCAAAAATATTATTTAAAGAGATTACTGAGTTATCTTCAATTCTTCTTTCAACTTCTGAAATTGTGATTAATTTTCTAGTACCATCAGGAAAACGCACAAGTTGAATGATAATATCAACAGCAGAAACAATTTGTGCTCTAATAAAGTTGATATTTGCACTAGGACGTGCTTCTAGATACATGTTCTCAATTCTTACTAAAGCCTCTTTTGTATTATCAGCATGCACCGTTGTCATAGAACCAGGATGTCCTGTATTCATAGCATTTAACATTACTACAATCTCTTGCCCTCTACACTCACCAACAATTATTCTTCTTGGGCTAGATCGTAGTGCAGATCTTAGTAAATATTCTAAAGGAATAGCTCCTTTTCCTTCTTCATTTGCCATTCTAGCTTCATAAGATCTAATTGAATGACAAGGCATTTGAGGTTGCATCTCTTTTGTATCTTCAATAACCATAAGCTGCTCATTATCATCAATAAATCTGGTCATTGCATTTAAAAATGTTGTTTTACCACTTGAGGTACCACCTGAGACAACAAGATTACATTTTCCTTTGGCTACTTTTAATAAGAAATAAGCCATTTTATAGTCCATTTGTCCTGAATCAATCAAGAATTCAAGTAAAAGAGGTAAATCATTAAATTTTCTTATTGTAATACAACTACCTTCATTGGCAGCAATAGGAGGTATTTGTACTTCAACTCTAGAACCATCTTTTAATTTACTTGATATAATTGGATGAGCTTCATCAATTTTTCTATTATTTTCAGCAAGCATTTTATCAATTACTTTTCGTAATTCATCTTCGCTTCTAAAAGTAAAAGGAGTTTGTACTGTTTTTCCATTGTAAATAATATCCACATAATCTTTTGTATTTACAATTACATCATTTAATCCATCTTTTGCAATATCAAATAATGCAGTTATAGGACCATAGCCAATAACGTTATTAATAATAAACTCTTTTATATCCTCTAAAATATCTTTTGATAAGAGGGCAGTTTGCTTAAAAGAGAGAATGAACTCAGGTAAAACCTCTTCTAGTGATTCTCTAGTTATTTTTTTGTCAGATTTAAGATTTAGCATAAAAGAATCATTTATATCATAAGCTATTTCAAGTAATTTTTGATCTAAATATATTTTAGGAAATTCTAATCCTGTTTCTTTAGATTTTCTTTTTACTTTTTCAATTTTTTCTTTTGTTATCTTTTCTATAAGAATATTTTTATTTTCTTCTTCCTCTTCATTATAATCAAAAGATTGTTTTTTTATCTCTTTTTTTTGTTCTTCTTCAGAAATTAGAGCTCTTAAACTTTTCAATTTTCTTCCTTATTTAAAAAAGAAAACATACTTTTTTTCTTAACTTTCAATTTTGATTTTTCTCTTTCTATAAACTCTTTTTCCAATAATATTTCTCTAATCGTTTTTACAAATATTGAATCTTTTGAAACATCTGATGCAAGTTCGCAGTAATTCCAACATTTGCCAAGAGTATGATAATCATTTGGAATTTTTAAATATTTTAGTTTGTCTTCTTTTGAACTTGTATTCATAATTGAATCTAAATCAGAAGATGAAATTTCATTTAAAGAGTTCACTCTATTTACTATAAAAGTAACCTTATCTTTTAATCCAGCTCTTTTCATTAAAGAGTAAAAAGTCTTTAGCTTTGAGACATGAGGAAGAGTCATTTCTGTTAATACCCAGATTTCATTTACTAAATCATAAATAGTACTTTTCATACTTGAAGCGTCTGCTTTCCCTGTGTCTATAATAATATAATTGAAGCTTTCACTTGCTTTTAATAAGTAATCTAATAATTTTTCAATAAAATTATCTTTTTCAATTAAATCTTTATCAATATGTTTTTGAATACCATTTATAGAATAAAAATTTTCTCTAACTTTTACTAAGCCTATTTCGAGATTCTTTTCAATATTAAAATCTCCAAAGTTTACTAAATCAATTATTGTATAATTTGGAATAGGATTTTGTGATAAAAAAAGATTACTAATAGCTTTAGTTGTGGATAAGTCAACATAAAGAACATTTTTATTAGGATTGTTTTTTGCAATTAAATCTGCTGTATTCAAAGAAACAGTAGTAACTCCAATCCCACCTGAAACTCCTGTGATTGATATTATTTTATTATCATATTTGTTTTTATTAATTAATTTATGTTTTGTTTCTAAAATAATATTTTTTATATTTTCAGGAGAAAATTCATCTATTGATACATAATTTTCAATATTTAATTTTCCACAGGTAAGTGAAAGGTTGTGGTCATTTGGTCCAATTACTATTACAAACTCATTAAAAGTTGATAATAACTCTTCATCATCACGGATTAAGTCACTTTTTTGAACTGTATAGATGATTATATTTTTAGAGTTTTTTTGATTAAGTTTATCTAATACTTTTCTAATATCATGTATTACAGAAATATCTGCATTTAATAAAATATCTAGATTTGTTTGCAGTTTATTAGCAAATTTGATTGTATTTTTATCCGTAATAATAAATATATTAAGTGGAGTATTTTGTGATAAAAGATCTTTTTCTATTTCAAAGATTTTTCTTAAGGCAATTTTCGATTTTTTTAATAGCTCTTTTAAGACAGCCCGATACCAAATTCTTTTATTAAAAGTAATTTTGCCAAAAATTACATCACCATCTTTTAGAATAATTGAATATTTGTTATTAATAAAATTTATATCATCTTGAATAATATTATAGCCATCAATTGTAAAACCATAAGTAAAGTTATTGTATTTAAAATCATATTTCATGAAGGTTAGTTTTTGAACATTTGATATTAGTACAAATAATTGTAGAATCTCAATTACATTTTCTTTTCTAATATCTAATGCCCCTTGGACATCGGAATATTCTTGATAACTTTTATAATCCATTGTTTAGCCTTAATTTTTTACTGTAATGATATTTTTACATTATCAATATAAATGGTTTCTTTTTTATCTGTAACAAATATCACAAATTGTAATAAAATTTTTCCATTGCCATCTGTAGAAGCAGTCTTTATGTCAAAGTGAATAGGACCATCAGTATTATTTTTATTTTTATAGGAATTCCAGCCTTCTATAATTTTTGTACCTTGTGCAACTGCAAAAAAATCTTGTGAGTTCCCGCTTGAATCCCAGCCTCCAGAATAATATAAATCGAATTCTATTTTTAGTTTTTTATTAGCATAAGAAGGTCCAAAATTAAACTCTTGATAAGCTTGGGCACTTTTTCTTGTTTTTTCTGCTTTAATTTTTAATTTGCCATCTTTCTTATATCTCTTCCAACTTACTGTACTATTTAATTCTTTCCATCCTTGAATATCTTTGTCAAAAGTATGAAATACAATTTGGAAATCTGTTGCGTTAGTTATTGTTAAATAAAAAGTATCTCTTATACTCTCTTTTCCATCACTTACTTTTACAGTAACTTCAATAACTTTTCCAACATATCCCTTAGGTATTTTTATGGAATTAATAAAACCGTTTGCTGATATTGTAAACCAGTTTATATATGAACCGTTTAATTTTGCAGTAATAGAATATATTAAAGTATCTCCATTTCCATCACTAAAATGTGGAGCAGCATTATATGAAAATTGTTTTCCTTCTTGAATAGTACCATCGGGGATATCATCTCCTTTTTTAGGACCTTCATTCCCATCTGAAACTTCAATAGTAAAAGCAGGAAGAGAAGCTACTCCTCCTCTTCCATCTGATACTGATATAAGAATATTTTCATAAAGACCAGAATCTGAAGAAGTGGGGGTTCCAGTTAATTGACCTGTGTTTGAATCAAATAAGACCCACTTTGGTTTATTTTTTATTGAAAAAGTTAAAACATCTCCATCTACATCTTCAGCCTTAGGTTCAAAGCTATATAATTGATTTATTGCAATAAATCTTAAAGGAGTGCCTGTTATAGTTGGTACATCATTAACTTCAATAATAGTTACCTTACATTCTTCTTTTGCTAAGGCATCATCATTGTCTTTCACAACCATTGTTATAATATCTTTTCCCCAATAATCGCTATCAGGAGTATATGTAATAGTTCCATTTATATTTATTATTGCAGAACCATAGTTTGTACTAACTTCTTTTGATACAATAGTTCCATCTGTATCATTTGCAATCCAAGATATGGCATTAGTACTGGTGTCTTCTTGTATGGTAACTGGACACCCCGTTAGTTTTAATGTAGGAGGATTATTTGTTCGGTTTTCACAATATCCTGAATCAAAAATAATTTTACGATTATTGTCAATAGTATATTTGTCTGCGGAGTTTTCTTTTACTAATCTTGTAGTATTTAATATCATATCTGTAAAGTCAAAGTCACTTTCCCTTGCATCCAAATCTTCTAATGCATAATGGTACTCATTATGTGGATCTTCTGTACAAGAAGACTCATATCCAAATCCAATATCGTTGTTCGGATTTAAGTCTGTATTCACACCTTTACAGTAAGTTAAAAAAGCTTCATATTTATCTTTTTCATTTCCATTTGCATTATATATTTTATTCTTATAATTCTTATAATCGCTAAGAATAGTTTGTGGAATAATATGGAAATGATTGTGTTTATCTGCATTTAATTCATCATGCTCAAAGAATACATTTGCTGAACTAGCATTGCCTACTTTTGCTTGTTTTGTTATATTATTAATTGTGATTTTTGGATAACTTCCATCATTAAAACAGTGGGGTTCTTCTAATGTAATTGGTGCATTATCCTTTGGATTGTTAAATTGTCTATTTCCATCAGCTACTGAAAAAATATAAGTAGGAGGACTTTCTATTCCATCAGCAATAGGAATCCTTGGACTATTTACATCGTTAGGATCTGTTAATTGTTCCCACTTTGTCCAATCTTTAGAGTTAGCCATATAGGTTTTCATATTGGTTACACAATTGTTATTATCAAGTTGATATGTACCCATAATATTTTGGTATCCAGCTGTTGGTCTTTCTCCATAACGGATACTAACGTCTTTGGGTGTATCAACTTTTTCTTGTGCAGTTATTTTTCCTATGGTAAATGAATCTTTATCAAAAAAACGGTACCAAAAAGTATCTTGTTTATATCCAGTTATTGTTACTATTACAGTATCAGGTTGTCCATCACCTACTGAGCCATCTCTTTTTGTGGGAGTAAGATCATAATAGTCATAAGAAAAAGTGATTTGTGAATTTTCATTTAGTTTAAGTATTTCTTTTCCTAAAGAGGATTCTTTCAAAATATTTTCTGCAATAGTTTTTCCATAACACATATCCATACTCTTTTCATACGATCTAGCCATTGCTTGAGCAGTTTTTAATGTCAATTGTTTTAAATCAAAAATTTTATTTCTATTTGTCATTTCATCTGAAACTGTTGCAACAAAAGTTACCACACCCATTAGAAGTATAAAGCCTAAGAATAGTTGATCTAAAAACGCTTTTTTCACTATTACACCTTTTAAAATGAATAAATTTTTAATAAAAACAATAGTTTAGTAATAATTACTGCTAAAAACATAGCCGGAGCCATAGGTGCTACTCTTCTTTTTTTTATTTTTTGATAATATATTAAAAATAACATTTGTATAATACCTGTTGATAATAAAAAAAGTGGAAATAACAATGGTTCTATATAAATTGCTATTACCATCATATATTTTATATCGCCACCACCTAATATTGTTTTAGGCATAATTAATAACATAATAACAAAAAAAGTTAAAATTGTAAATGAAATCAAAAAAGAGTATAAGGATAATTGATCTTCAAAATAGCCAAAAATAAGTAAAAAAATTAAAAGTGTGAAAATTGTAATATTGGGGATTTTGTATCTAGTGCAATCAGTATAAGATACGAGTAGAGAAAAAATATAAAAAGATATATGAAAAATCATTTAATTATTCATTCATGACTGCATTAATTGTCTTTTCTGATATATTCATCATATCATTTTTATGGTCACTTGCCCATTGTTCTAAGCCTACTAAAGCAGCTACACCAATAACAATAAAAAGCAAAGTTACTAGGATTTTATCCACTGCACCTTTTTGTGATAATAATTTATTTTTAATTTTATTCAATACGATAATCCAAATCATATAAGAGAAGAGGGTATCCGTAGATATCTCTTTTCTCCTATATTGTTAATCTTTTTTACTCTCCAGCAATATTCTTAATAGAGTTATTTGCTGATTTTAACATAATATCTTTCTTCTCACCCATCCAAGTATTTAAACCAACAACTGCCGCAACACCTACAACTACTAATAATAAAGTTACAAGGATTTTATCCATTGCACCTTTTTCTGATTTTAATCTTCTTTTTAAAAACTCTAACATTATCTATCTCCTGATATGAATATAATTAATAATAGCAGAAAAATTATTTAATTTTTCTAAAAATTAACTTACTATTGATTATTTTATAAAAAATAAATCCATTATTTTTTATTTCTTCATGGGAAAAGTTAAAATTTGAGTTTGCTAAGGTATTTATTATAAGGTAATCAGGTTTATTTTCATTTAAAAAAATATAAAAATCATTCATATTTAATTTATTATTAAATAATAAATCAAAATATGTTTTTTTATTTTTATATGTAACCCATCCTAATGAACATCCTGGAACATAGCTTGCACTTGGGTTTAAAAAGGTAGCCATATATACAGAAGTCCTCATTGATGAAAATAAAATCTTTTTATTTTTAAATTCATTTTCTTTTAGAAAACTCAATTGTGTTAAATCTTTTTGAATTTTAGAATATTCTTTTAAATTATCAGTGTATTGATAGAAAAAGAATAATACTAACAAAATAAGAACAATTATTTTTTTACCTCGAGTAGCTAAATTAGGGAAATAAGTTCGTTCTTTAAGAAAAGTTTTTATTAAGTTGATAAAATAAGTAAGATTATTCTTTTTAATAATTGTATATGAATTATATGTAATATGTAAAAAGAAGATATAAAGTAAGGGTTGTAATGTATACAAAAATCTATATTGTATTAAAAAAAGTGGAATCAACAAGAAAATATATTTTGTCAGAAGAGTTGTTGGTTTAAATACAAAATATAAAAGCAGTGAAAATAGCATCAAAAAAATCAAAGTAAGAGAACTTCCTAAATAATTCTTTATATCCAAAGAGATAATAAAAGGCTTACTTTCTCCTACTGAATGACCTTGAAGTAAGATGTCATTATTTAATACATTTTGTGTCATTTGTAAGAAACCATGAAAATCATAAGATAAATAAAATATAAAACCAAAAACCATAGCAAGAGATAAAATGATAAATTTCGAATACTCTTTTAATAGTAAGTTTAAATATCCTAAGTAAGCAAAATAAAACCAAAAGACGTAATAAAAAGGAGCATAAATAAAAGCTAAAGCTGTAATAAGTATTTTATTTTTAGAAATTAAAAAATATAAAACAAATAAGCCACTTAGAATATCAGCTCTTAAAAAGAAGTATCTGTAATTTAGTAAAGGTAAACCAATAGCTAGAATTATTATAAATAGATTATCAATTTTTGTAAACTTTTTTAAAGCTAGGAAATACCATAAAGATAAAAAAGAATAGACAATACTATTTACAACTATAGGTACCTTTTCTATAGATACAAAGTTATTTACGAATCTTAAAAGGTTATGCCACATAAACCAAGGATCAAAATCTTCATATAAAGTATGAGGATAGATTCTTCCCCAAGATTGTACTTGTTCTGGATAACTAGCCATTGCAAGATGTCTCCATCCATCATCTGGCATAGTAAAGCCAAAAGAAGATATAAAGAAAATTCCAAAAGCTAAAAATAATAAGTATAAAAAGCCAAGTTCTAAAAGTTTTTTATTTTTTATTTGATTCATGATACTCTTTTTCTGTATTTACATTCCATAGTTTATTTTTTGAAGTATTATTTAAAATACAATTAACAGCCTCAAAGCTTGTCATCATTGAGTGATCCATATTATTATATCTATGTTGCCCATTTCTTCCTATACAATATAAGTTGTCAATACTATTTATATAATCTTTAACTTCACCAAATTTATCATATGAACCAAAATATGAAGGATATGCCTTTTTGACTTTTATTTGTATTGAATCTAAAATATTTTCTTTTTTAATTAAATTTAATTTAGTCATTTCTAAAATGGCAAATTCTATAAACTCTTCTTTTTTCATAGCCCATAATTCATCATCTTCATTACAAAAATACTCTAATCCAATCCATGTAGTGTTTTCATCTTTTACTAAATATGGAGACCAATTATTAAATATTTGTAATCTTCCAATTTTTACATCTGATTCTTGAATATAAATCCAATTATCTTTTAAATTTTCTAATTCTAAATTTTTAAGTAATAAACCTACTGTTATAAAGTCTCTATATTCTAGTTTTTGTGAAATTTTAGATATATCCTTTGGCACATTATTAAAAGAATTTATTAAATCTTTTATTGGCATAGAAGATAAAACATAATCAGCTTGGAATATTTTATTATGTAAAGTAGAAATATTTTTGATTTTTTGATTAATATTTTCTATTTTATCTACAGCTTCATTAAAAATAATTTTACCACCATTTTCAATAACTTTTTTTGCCACATCCTCCCACAATTGACCTGGCCCTAATTTTGGATATTGAAATTGTTCAATAAGTGAAGTTTCAGTGTTTTTTGAATTTAAGCTTCCAAATGTTTTTTTTAACATATGAATTAAAACAGAACTTATAGACAAGCCTTTTATTCTTTGATGACCAAAAAGTGCATCAATCTTAGAGCAAGGAACTCCCCAAACTTTTTTGGTATAATCTCTAAAAAAAGTTGCATAAAGTTCATACCCAAAACGATTGATAAAAAAATCTTCTAAGGTATTTTCTTCTCTTTTAGATACCAGCGATTTTAAATAAGAGAAGCCAATTTTAATAAATCTAATTAATCCTAAATTTTTTATAGTTGTTTTATTTAAAGATATTGGATAATCATAAAAATTCCTTTCATAAAGAATTCTTGATTTTCTATCTCTAATTAGAAATTTTTCTTCTAAAACTTCTTCCCAGAATTTATTCACTTTTTCAATTTTACTAAAAAATCTATGTCCTCCAATATCTATTCTATTTCCATTATGGTTTATAGTTCTTGAGATTCCACCAATTATATTGCTTTCTTCAAGTATTGTGATATCGTATTGTTTTGTTTTTAAAAGTTCGTATGCCGCAGTAAGACCAGCAGGTCCAGCACCAATTATTAATATACTCTTTTTCATTTTTACCTTATCGACTATTTTTTTGTCTTTGAATTCTTTCATAATTTATTTTGTTAATAATATTAGGTATCTCTTTATCCTGATTTATAATAGCTGTTTTATCTCCATTGAGTTTTATATTATAAACTTTATTATTTTCAAAAATACTAATGATACCTCTGTTATCACCTCTTCTATGAGATATATATTTTGGGCTTAATGGTTTTGAAACTAAGAAGTCTCCCACCCAATCTGAACTACAAGACTGCCCACTAACATAGTTTTTTATACTATTAAATACATCAGTTTGTTGAAATTGTGAGTTAATATTTAATTTCTTTTTATTTCCTATTAAAACCATTGGTACAGCGGTATGTGCTTTGTCTGTGCCAAATAGCTTTATTTCTTCTTTTTTTAATGGTTTTAGAGGGTAGTGGTCTCCAACAATGATTAATAGACCATTTTTGAAGAAATTTTTATTCTTTAATTTCTCATAAAAAAATTGGATTTGTTTATCTACATATTTTATTGTCTCTTTTTCAGAGTTTTTTCCATTCTCTGGATTAATAAATGGAATGTGAGAGCTAACTGTTTTTATAAACATAAAATATTTAGAAGATTGTTTATCTATTCTATTAAGAACTCTATGGTAAAGATATTTATCTTCTACTGCATCAAAATGAAATCTTTTCTTATTTTTATAAAAAGAATGTAGCGATCCCTCCATATATTTAAAACCAATACTTTTTGTCCAAGTTCTTGTGTTAGAAAAGTTTAAATCAGCTGAGGTAATAAACTCAGTGTTATATCCTCTACTATTAAGAATATTAGGGAGTGATTCTTTTATATTATAAAAACCATTAAAAGAAACACCTCCTCCATCAGAAAATATTTCTGGTGCATAGATTGGTAAATGTCCAGTGAGCAATGAGATTTCTGCATCTTCTGTCATAAATCCATTAGCATGAAAATTTGTAAAACTTATATTTTCTTTTGCTAATGTATCTAAAAAAGGAGTCCAGTTATTCAATCCTGAAAAGAAATTACTTTGGTAAGAACTTAATGATTCAACCATTAATATTATAATATTCTTATTATTTTGAATTGAAGTTTCACATTCTATTTTGTCATCTATCACAATATTTTTTTTAAATTCTTCAGAATAATTTCTTGATTGGCTTAATATCTGGTAATTGTACTCGATAAAATTCTTAAAAATCCAAGAGTGTACATATCTTCCATTATTAGCAAAAGGATAAGTAATTAAGCTTATACTTAAAAAAAATAAAAAAATTGAATGATGAAAAAAACTAGTGATAATAAATTTTTTAAATATAAATAAGTAAATTATAAAAAATAAAATTAAGGCACTTAAAATCGTAAAAATATTAAGAATATAGTGTTGATTTAAGTATGAAGGTAAATAATTAATGTATTTAAAAACATCATAAATGATTATGTGGGTAGCAAAGCTTTCTAAAATAAAAATATCTATAATATAAAGGGCAAATATACTTAATGTAATTATTCTAAAAAGAATTGAAATTAAATAAGGAGTAATTTTTAAATATGAAAGATAGGAGCTTAGTAAAATAAAAAATAAAATAATTGAATCATGTGCCATTACTTGAAAAAAACTATTTGATAGTATTTTTATATTTCCCATAAATAAATAATTTATTCGCATAGCTTTAAATAATAATATGATAACTAAGATTTCGATGGAAAGAAATATAAATAAAGTAGATTTTATAGAATTTTTCAATTGTCTCCTTAATATAAAGTGTGGATTATATCAAAATAATTATTTAATAAGCTAGAATTAACTAGAATCATCTCTATTTGGAATAAAGGTATAAAATTGAGAATGTTTAGATATTTTTTTGTAGGAGGCAGTGCTGCTTTTGTAGATATAGGCCTATTTTTTATTTTTGCAAAAGTATTAGATTATAATTATTTATTAGTTGCTTTTTTTACATTTATACTTGCAACATTTGTAAATTATTATCTAAGCATAAAATTTGTTTTTCAAAGTGGCAAAAAGTTTAATAAAAAACAAGAAATTATTTTGGTTTACCTTGTTAGTGCTTCAAGTTTAGCTTTGAATTTGTTATTATTATATTTATTTCATGAAAGACTTTTTGTAGATGTTTTTTATTCAAAAATCATAGTTACAGGCTTGCTTTTCTTTTATAATTATTCAATAAGAAGATTTTTTATTTTTCAAAGATAAACTTTCAACTTCTCAACACAAAGTCCCATAGCTGTACTTTCATATCCTTCAACATTTTTGATATAAGGTTTGCAAAAGCCTTCTACCATTATTGCGCCTGCTTTTCCAAAGCATTCGCCTGATTTGATATACTCTTCAATTTCTTTTTCATCAAATTTCTCAAACTCATAAGTAGTGATTGAAATATCGATTAACTCTTTTTCTTTTGATTTATAAATCATACAAGTGATTACAGAAGTTTTATTTCCACTTTGAAGATTTAACATTCTTCTTGCATCTTCTGAATTTTTTGCTTTTCTTAAAAGTTCACCATTTGAAGTTACAACTGAATCTGCAACTAACAAAGGAATGTCTTTATAACCATATTTTTTGCTTAGTTCCTTATATTTTCCAAGAGTTGCTTGATAAACAAAAGATTTCGGATTTTTTGTTTTAATAGAATCTTCATCAAAATCTCCGCCATTTTGGATAAATTCTATTTTTTGTTCTTTTAGTATTTTTGCTCTTGTTGGTGAGTTTGAACCAAGTCTTATCAAAAGTATGCCTTTAATTTTTTTATAATTGTATCAAAACAGATAAAAATATACTACTTTTATTTTAACTTATTTTGTTTATTACTTAATTGGTACTCAAAAGTATTAAGAGAGTTGTAGTCTTTAATATTTTTTGGATCAATTACTAAAATATGTGAGTTATTAGAAATATCTTCAAAATTATTGCTTTTCCCTATTATATATTTAACTATATTGTTAAATGATTCCATATTAAAAGTATGTGATATATTTCTTTCTTTTAGCTTATCTATTCTTTTATTATATAAACTGCTATAAACTACTAATGGTGTATCATATTCATCTTTATATGTTGGGAAGAACGCATGACCACTTCCTTTTAAGTTGACTACCTCTCCATGATCTGATAGATAGATAAATAAGAAGTTAGTATTATTAAACTTTTTATAAATTTCACTGATAACATAATCTGTATAGTATATTGTATTATCATATTCTTCTACAATATTTTTAGGATTTTGAAATAAGCTATGAGATTTTGGATATCTTTTTTTGTATTGAAAATGTGAACCTAATAAGTGAAATATATATAATTCTTTAGAAGAGTCTTTGATTTTATCTTGATTTAATTGATTTAATAATTCTATATCATATTTAGTTGTAGCTTTTCCCCCATCTTCATAAACAAAATTTGCAAAAGCACTATAATCAGACTCTTTTGCAATTGAAGAGATATAGGAGTCATGCTTCCCTAAAGTAAATTGATTTGATAACCAGTATGTTTTATATCCATAACTTTTAAAATAATTTATAAGTGATTCGGAGCTTGCAAAGTTATAAAAATTTTCAACTTTTGCATCCGTTAAAGCTAAGGGAACTGCATATCTAGTTTGATTACTAGAGGCAATTATATTATCAAATTTATAAGAATTACTCTTTTTTAATAATTTTGATAAAAATGGCGTGGTATCTATTTTATAATTATATATTCCCATATGATGTTTGTTTGCACTCTCTCCAATTATAATAATAATTTTATCATAGAGAAGATTTCCCTTTTTATTTATATGAGATTTTTTTTCTAAATATTCTTTTCTCATATCTGCAATATCTTTCCATTGATTTGCTACTTGAATATCATCAATATATTTATAAGGTAATAGTATTTTCATTATTCCTAAGCTGCTTAGCAGGCAGATAAGAAGTAATAATAAGAATAATGCTGTAATTTTAATAATCTTATATGAATTTTGAGCTAGTAATAATAGTCTATAAAATAAAAAAATTCCAATTAAAAAATAGCTCAAAGTTATGATGTCTTTAAACTCTATATAGGTATTTATATATTCTAGTGACTCATGTTTTGGAGATAAAATTCCTGTTTGTATTCTTGAACCAATAACAGCATTCCCCCAATGAAGTATAATATGTAATACTATACTATTATATAAAAGAGTAAAAAAAGAGACAAAAATAAATAAAAATTTACTTATTTTTGAGAGAAAGAAAAAAGATAAAAATGACATGAAGATAACAATTAAATACATATCAGCGATAATAAATTCTGGTAAAAAGATATAGATACTAATAAAAGAACTAAGTATTAAATATTTTTTATTACGTAATAGTTCATCTTCATATTTTAAATATAATCTTTCCAATATAATTAACTCCAATTTTTATATTCTATTATCTTTAATTAGTTTTTGATAAATAATAGAAATAACCTCTTTTATATTCATTAACGGGATTTTTATCTTCTATAATTAAAGTTTCTATTTGTTCTTTTTTTGAAGCTTCGTCAAAAGTTTCTAATGGAATATCTAATAATTTATTAATAGCATCCATATCTTTTTTATTATTTGCATCAAAAATATTTTGATTCTTTTCATCTTTTAATTTTAAAAGTTTATTTATTGATTCACTTTTTGCTAAAGCAACTTTTATATTGCTTGCAATGATAAAATTAAGATATCTATGAACATTATCAAAAACTAAAGTAGCAGTTTTAAAAACTTCCATTGAAGAGGTAGAGTTATAATAAATAAATCCATCTTTTACTAAACTTTGTTTTGCAAGTTCTAAAAATTGTTTAGAAAGTAAGTTTGATATATTATTTCTAAAATGCCAAGTAGTATTCATTATTATCGCATCAAACTTTTTAGTAGGATTCCTTTTTAGCCATCGTCGTCCGTCATCATAAATAAAGTTTATTTTAGGGTTATCTAATAGAGTCTTTAATTCATATTTTTTAATTAATTCAATATATCCTGGATTGATCTCTACAACCGTTATATTTTTTATACTAGGAATAGTACTTATAACTTTTACCCAAGAAGCAGTACTTAAACCAATAACTAAAATATTTTCCAAGGGATTTTTAAAAGTAGCAATTTTATAGGCTCTTTTTATAATATTTATATCGTGGTGTAAATTTGTATTGATTGCTCCATCATACATTCCTGAGCCATATACAATTTTATCTTTGTTTTCATTTTCAAATACGTCAATTATTCCATGCCTATTTTCAATATTAGAGACTGATGCTTTTTGTGAAATTAAAAGTGACAAATTTTTATTTTCTAAAATATTAATGAAAAAAAGGATAGATAAAGAGACGAAAACAATAGCTATTATCTCTTTTTTATTTTTTATTTTAATTAGTGAATATGAAAAAATTGCAATTGCAATAGTTATTAATGATAATAAAATAAAGGTATTTATAGTTGTAAGGTATTCCAGAAAAATAAAACCAGTAAAAATTGGTCCAAGCGTAGCTCCCAGTATATTCCCAAAATATATAAATGATACTGATCTTCCTATTTTAATTGATTTTGTTCCTAAATGATGGGCAATTGGGAAAATCATACTTTTTAAGAAAGCACTAAAAAATATAGCTAGGAAAAAGACAGGTATAAGATTTGAGTTGTCAATAGTTAGTGCGATATATAAAAATATAATATCAGAAACTGATGAAATGAGTAGAATATAAAAACTAATTTTATATAAATCATTTTGTTCATTCTTACAGTAATCTTTTCCATAAAAAGATCCAAGGGCAATACCAAGTAGAAACAAAATTAAAACTACCGAGAAAGCCTGTGGCAAAGTTTTAAAGGTATATGATACTAGCCTTACCCATAATATTTCAGAGCTTAGACTAATAAATCCAACTAGAAGAGATAAAATAAAAGCGTACAGTTTATTATTATTCATTTTATAGCTTTTTTATAAATTATAAAAGTAATAAAGGCTACAAGAAAATTATTTGCTGATGCAATTTTAATTGTACTAGGTATATCAAAAAACATTAATGAAATAAAGCCTACAAAAAAAGCACCTAATGCAGCACCTAGCGTATTAAATGAATATAGCATACCTGTTGTAAATCCAATATTTCCTGAACTTTTGTATATATATGTGATTAATATTGGTAAGGTTGAACCCATCAAAATTGTAGGAAGTAGAAGGATAGAAAAGTTTGCAATAAATATAACAAAAGAGGAAGAGAGTATAAAAAAATCACCAATATATAAAATCAACTCGTAACTAAAAAAGCCAAATATACCAATTAATATTTCTATAATTATAAACATTAAAAGTTGTTTTGTATTATATTTATCCGCAAGTTTCCCACCTATTAACGCGCCTAAACCTAAGCCTAACATAAAAGTAGAGACTATAATAGTAATAGAATCAATATTTACGCCAAAAGTAGAGAAAAGAACTCTTTGCCATATTATTTGATAAGCAAGTGCGGATACTCCAGATAATAGAAATAGAGTATATATTAATGAGTTTATTTTAAGCATTGTTCTAAAATTTCCTGAAGAAGCGTTATTTGATTTATTGAATAAATAATTATTTTAAATTTTTAGTATTCTAGCAAAATATAGGAAAAAAATAAGTAAATTATGTATAATTGTAAGATGAAAATTCAAAAACTATCTGGTATATTTATACTTATATCCTTTCTTATTACTATTTTTAGCTATTTTTATTTGGAAGAAATTTTTATTTTTGCTGGTTTATTTGCTTGGTTTGCTTTTATTCTTTTATTTAAAAAATCTTCAAATCTTAAGCTTTTGATTTCTTTATTACTTCTGTCTTGTTTGGCTTTTTCATATAGCTTTATAAATGAGTTTAAAATAGATTTTGCAAGAGCTATTTTAGTAAATCAATATCTTCTTACCCTTTTAATAGGGGTTGGCTTTTTAAGATTAGTGGCAAGTCCAAAACAAGGGAAAGTAAAAAATCTTCCAAGTGGAAAACAATCTTTATTAAAAACTTATCTAGGTATTCATCTTTTTGGTTCAGTTATTAACCTCTCTTCTTTGATTCTTGTAGCAGATAAACTTTATAAAAAAGCACCTTTAACAAACTTGCAAATCATAGTTTTAACAAGGGCTTTTTCAAGCGATGCCTATTGGTCTCCATTTTTTGTAGCATTCGCAGCTGCTTTAACCTATGCCCCAAAGCTTTCAACTTCTACTATTTTATTTTCTGGACTTTTCCTAGCTTTTTGTGCATTTTTGATTACTTATCTTGAAGTTATAAAGAAGTATGATTTAAAAGAGTTTAAAGGCTATCCAATACAGTTTGAAACACTTTACTTACCTTTTATTTTAGCTTTAATGGTTCTTTTTACAAACTATTATTTTCCTAGTACGAAAGTGATTTTATTAATCTCTTTATATTCTTTTATTTTAACAATTTTTATTCTTCCTTTTAAAATAGAAGGGAAGATAGGGGTAAAAAAAACTTTTTCAAAAGCTTTTAAAAAATTAAAAAGTCATACTTTTGAAGAGCTTCCAAAAATGAAAAATGAACTTGCACTTTTTTTAGTTGCTGGTATGTTTGGAGTTAGTATTAGTTCTATTTTAGTGGGCTTAGATGTTCATTTACCTTTTGAAAAATTTGATGGTTTAAGTGCATCAATTCTTTTACTTATTTTTATATTCTTGTCATTTGTTGGAATTCATCCAATTATTTCAATTGCAATTATAGGAAATTGGATGAATGAATTAAATCACACTTTACTTGCAGTTACTTTTTTAATGTCTTGGTCAACTGCTGTTTCAACTTCACCTTTTAGTGGTTTAAATTTAACTATGCAAGCTAGGTATGACTTAAAAGCAATAGATATTTTCAAAATAAATATTCCATATACAATAAAGATGTATTTACTTTGTGTAGTGATTTTATTTATTTTATCAAATTATTTAGGACTTTAAGTTTTTAATGTAGAACTCTTTTTATTTTCCAAAAGTGGTTTCTATAATAATAATTATCTAACCTTGATATTGTTACGCCTCTTTTAGTAGAAGCATGCATAAATTTTCCACCTTCAAGATAAATTCCCACATGTCTAGAATTGTATCCTGTTTTGAAAAATATCAAATCACCCATTTCAAGTTCACTCATATTAATTTCTTTACCAATTTTTGATTGTAAAGCAGTAGTTCTAGGAATTCTTATATTTAATTTTTCTCTAAAGGTTTTTTGTACAAAAGCTGAACAGTCAATTCCTTTTTTAGAATTACCTCCATATTTGTATTTCACACCTTTCCAATTTTTGTATTGCAGATTTAACTTATCATATAACTTAGAATAACTTATTTTTTTAGTTATTTCATAATCAAATTCTTCTTTATTTGGGAAAGACCTATCCCCATTGTAATAAGAATTATATGGCATATTTTTTGAGGAGCAAGCGTTAAAGGTAAGTAGGAATATAAAAAAGGATAAATAGATTATGTATTTTTTCAAGTAAAATATCCCTAATAATTAGCTTATGTAGGGATATTTTAGCTATTGAAACTTAAAGAAAATTTAATTAAAATCCTCTTAATGTGATACCTAAATAAATTGCTATTAATCCTAATACTATATTTATAGGAATCAAATATTGAGCAATAGGAGTTAATTTTTCTTTTGCAAGAGCAAAAGCACCAGTATCAAATGCTTTTTGTGCTTGTTTTCTTTTTATAAAAATTATAGTAAAAAGAACAGTCATTATAGTCCAAATTACTTCTTTAGCTATAACAAAACTATATAAAGGTGTTCCTTTAAATCCTAGTGCTATTATCATAATAATTGCAGTTAAAAGTAAAAGGATAATAGCAGGAATAACCATATTGAAAAATCTTCTAAGACTCTGTAATGTTCTTCCTAATTTTATTTTTGGGTCTTCAATTTCTTGCAATGAGTAGTGAACTGCAAATCTAATCGCAATCATTCCACCTACCCAAAGTACAGCTGAAAGTACATGTAAAAAAACTATAAGAGTAGAGAAATCATTAAATAGTGTTTCCATTTCTTATAAATTTCCTTTTGCATACTCTAAAGCAGCTATTTTTGCATCTTCAATTTTTGATACATCTTTTCCACCAGCTTGAGCGAAGTCAGGTCTTCCTCCACCTCCACCACCAACAATTGGTGCAATATTTTTAATCCAATCACCAGCTTTGATATTAGTGTTTTTTGAACCTGCAACTAACATTACTTTTTCACCTTTAGCTTGGAAAAGTAAAATAGCAAGTTTTTCATTTGCATTTTTATAATCATCTACAATTTTTTTAATATCACCATTTTTTACAATATCAACTACAATTTTTGTATCCTCAATCATCTCTTCATATATAGGAGAAGTTGAAGAATTTTGAGCCTCTTCTAACTCTTTTTTAAGTTCTTTGATTTGCTCTTTTAATTTTTTAATACCTAAAATTGCATCATTGTTTTTAACTTCTGCTTGTACTTCTTTTAGATTTGAAATCACTTCGTTTGTGTATTTAATAGCAGAAAGTCCACAAACTGCTTCTATTCTTCTTACTCCTGCACTAACACCTGATTCTTTAGTAATATAAAATGAACCAATATCATTAGAGTTTTTAACATGAGTTCCACCACAGAATTCAACAGAAACATCACCAAATTCAACAACTCTAACAAAATCACCATATTTTTCACCAAACATAGCAATAGCACCTTTGCCTTTTGCTTCTTCAATTGGTAATTCTTCAGTTTTTCTTGCAATTCCACGGGCTACCATTGAATTTACTAAATCTTCTACTTCTTCGATTTGTTCTTTTGACATAGCTTTTGGATAAGTAAAATCAAATCTAAGTCTTGAAGCATCATTTAAAGAACCTGCTTGTGATACTGTTTCCCCAAGTACCATTTTAAGTGCACTTTGTAATAGATGTGTTGCTGAATGATGTTTTGCAATTTCATATCTATTTACAACTATTGCTTCAACTTCTTCATCCTTTGAAATATTTGATTTTTCAACTTTTACTTTTGAAAGATTTATTCCATGAAATTTTTGAGTATCTTCAATGATTGCAATATGCTCATTATCCTCTAATGCTCCAATATCTCCCATTTGTCCACCAGAAGTAGCATAAAATGGTGTTTTATCTAACATTACCCAGCCAGTATTTCCAGCTTCAAGAGTTGGAATCTCATTAAACTTTTCATCTAAAATAGTTAGAATTTTACTACTATAAGAGATATTGTCATAACCAACAAATTCATTTATTCCATACTTTTCAAGAAGAGTTTTAAAATCACCTTCTGTAGCTACATCTCCACTACCTTTCCAAGCAGCTTTTGCTTTTGCTTTTTGCTCATTCATTAATAAATTAAACTTTTCATTATCAACTTTTAGGTTTTTTTCTCTTAGCATATCTTCTGTTAAGTCTAAAGGAAAACCATAAGTATCATATAGTTTAAAGGCAATTTCACCTGAGAATATATCTTTTGTATTAGCAAGTTCTTCATTAAATATAGACATACCTGTATCAATAGTTTTAATAAATCTCTCTTCTTCAAGAGTTAGTTGCTCTTTAATATAATCTTTTTGTTCTACTAAATCAGTATAG